>OHDT01000484.1_pt1 | contig 24521 bp, 19 predicted proteins | sample 1567061 | NCBI WGS metagenome assembly OHDT01 (sample SAMEA3879506, study PRJEB24766) | human gut metagenome | biome: human-associated habitat; feature: feces | place: USA | collected 1985/1987
AGGTCTAAGCCCACATGAGCTTGCTCATAAGTGGGTGAAAGATCTTGGGTAGGATTTTGGGAGTGCACAGCACGAAATAATGGCAGGAAGGAAACAGGGATCGATATGCAGAAAAAAGAACGTATGGCAAATCTGGAAGTACTGCGCTGTGTGGCAATGATGATGGTCGTGGTGCTGCACTATCTGGGCAAGGGAGGACTGTTGCCGGATCTGACAGCGCCTTTATCAGTGCAGGATATGGCAGCCTGGCTGTTGGAAGCATTCTGTATCGTAGCCGTGAATGTGTATATGATGATCAGTGGATACTTTTTATGCGAAAGCTCTTTTAAACTGAGCAGGCTGCTTACGTTGTGGCTGCAGCTGTGGCTGTATTCTGTGGGCATCGGTGTGCTGGCGGTGGTGACAGGGATCGTTCCCGCGGCGGAAGTGAGTACGCATTATTATCTGACATTATTGTTCCCGGTGACCATGGGGCATTACTGGTTCCTGACAGCGTATGTATTTTTATATATCCTGTTACCCTTCGTGGGAATCGGGCTCAGACGGATGACGAAGCAGCAGTTTCAGGTGGCCCTGGTGCTGTTATTTGCTGCATTTTGTCTGATAAAATCCATTCTGCCCTTCCGGTTGGAGGAGGATGGCAAGGGCTATGACTGCATCTGGTATCTGTGCGTGTTTTGTGCAGCCGCTTATCTTCGCAGATTCGGAATTCCTTTTTTACAGAAAAAATCCCGGGCGCTGCTGCTGTATCTGATCGGCGTCATCGGAACTTTCGGAGAGGCAATGCTGCTGCATTTATTTTATCAGCGCACCGGCAGCCTGGAACTGATTCTGAAGATTCCTTATGAATATAATCATATATTCCCGTTCTTAGCTTCCGTTGGGCTGTTTTGCCTGTTCCTGGACAGTGACATCCGGGGGAAGATCGGCAGCGTGGCGGTGAAGATCGCACCCTATACGTTAGGGGTGTATCTGTTGCATGAGAACCTTGGGGTGCGTTATGCATGGCAGAAGTGGCTGGGCTCGGATCGCATAGACGGTGCCGTATCGTTGCTTTTATGGACTGTCATCGCAGTGATCGTGGTATTTGTATTGGGAATTCTGGTAGATGTTATCCGCAAAAATATCTGTGGTGGATTGCATAAGATATTCCTGCACATTCGTCCTTATCGTGTGCTTACGGAAAAAATCCAGGCAGTAGATAATATGTTCAAAAGAGAGGTATCATAGTGACAGATAACGTAAAAAATAAAATAGCGGGAACCGGCGGTCAGAGTCATAGGCGATTCTGGGAGTTCGTATTCGTGGCTGTTCTGGTACTGTATCCCCTGCGGCATATTGCCTGGGGGCTGGATCTGTGGGATACCGGCTACGGCTATGCGAATTTTGAATATATGGGAACCAGGCATATGGATCCCATGTGGTTGTTTTCCACTTATCTGACCACTGTCATCGGACATTGCCTTAGTCTGCTGCCCGGAGCAAAGACGTTGATCGGCATGAATTTTTACACGGGCTTAAGCATCAGTCTGCTGGCGGTTCTGGGCTATTATTTTTGTACAAAAGTGCTGAAGATACCAGCCGGGCTTGCCTTTTTGGGCGAATTTACAGCAGTAAGCTTCTGCTGGTGCCCTACGGGATCTTTTTATAATTATGTGACCTATATATTTTTCCTGATCTCCGTGATCTGTCTGTATCTGGGACTGTCCCGGGGAAAAGGAGGTTTACTGTTTGCCGCAGGGGTGGCACTGGGCTGTAACGTGCTGGCAAGGTTTTCCAATCTGCCGGAAGTGGCGATGATCGTAGGTGTGTGGGCATATGGAATCATCTGCTGGCTGGAAGAGCAAAAAAGCATTGTGCAGGATTGTGTTGACGTTGCGGGAAATGCGGAAACGGAAAATAAGGAAGCACGAAAAAAGGCAGCAGGCAGGAGGCTTCGTAAGAAGCTGTTGCAGGATACCGGTATGTGCCTGGCGGGGTATCTTACTGCACTGCTGGTATTATTCGGTTACATTCAGATCCGCTATGGCATGGATGAGTATGTAAGAGGCATTCAGAGACTGTTTTCCATGACGGAGGTAGCAACGGATTATACCGCTAAATCCATGATCCTGGGGATGTTCGACTGGTATCTCCAGAATCTGTACTGGGAGCTTAGGATGTGCGTCTTCCTGATCGTGGGAATGATAGCGGTGGGATTCTTGGAATTCGCCGCAACTGGTGTAAGAGACTCTTATGCAGGGAAAGACACGATAAAAAAGGCGCTGCGGATCCTGGAATGGGTCGTAAGTGCGGTACTTGCTGTGATCATGGTATTCTGGCTGTACCGGCAGGGGTTCTGCGCTACGGAATATACGAACTACGGCGCTATTATCTGGCCCGGTGTAACGTTTTTAACGCTGACGCTCCTGGTGACGCTGTGGCGGATATTCATGCCTTCCGCACCGGGGGAGGAAAAGCTGCTCAGCGGACTGATCTTCCTGATCGTACTGATCACTTCTCTTGGAAGTAACAATAAGCTTTATCCCAGCATGAATAATCTGTTCCTGGCATTACCTTATATGTATTGGCAGTTTTACCGGTTCTGCAAATATGCCGGAAGCTTCCGATGGAAGCGGATGACCATATCCCCGATTCCTGCAAAATGTCTCTTTGGTGGTTTTTTTCTGCTATTTTTTATCCAGGTGGGACTGTTTGGCAGAAGCTTTGTATTTGCCGAGGGTACCGGTGTGCAGGAGCTCAGTGCGCAGGTGACCAATAACGAGACTTTGAAGGGTGTGTGGATGAGTGAGGAACGCGCCGGATGGATGCAGGAGATCTCAGAGTATGTAAATACCGGAGGACTTGCGGGAAAGGATGTGCTGCTCTACGGTCAGATCCCGGCATTGTCCTATTATCTGCAGATGCCTGCGGCATTCAATCCCTGGCCGGATCTGGATTCCTATCAGATCGCACAGCTGGAAGAGGATATGCATAAGATGCAGGAACGGATGGATATGGATGCGACTTACCGTCCGGTGGTACTGTTAGAGAAAAAATATGCTGTGTATCTGGAAGCGGGAGAGAATGTTCTGGAAGCATTACAGCCCACGGAAAAAGAACGGAGTCTCATCGTGGATAATGCCAAACTTTTGTTGATCGGTGAGTTCATGGATGCATATGGATACGAGAAAACCTTTGAAAATGAGAAATTTGTGATTTTTGAATAAAAACAGAAAACAGATCCCCGGGAGATTTTCATCTTCCGGGGATTTTGAAGTTTGAATTCATTGTCTTATAACAGCTGTAAGCCGTTCTCCTTTGCAATCTCCATAACTTCATCGGACCACAGAGAACACTGTACTTCGCCGATATGAGCTTTTCTTAAGAAGAACATACAGATACGGGACTGGCCGATACCACCGCCGATGGTAAGAGGAAGCTCACCGTTAATGACTGCCTTGTGGTAAGGAAGTTCAGCACGCTCGGGGCAGCCTGCCTTCTGTAACTGGTCTAACAGAGCCTTTTTGTCTACACGGATACCCATGCTGGACAGCTCCAGAGCGATATCCAGGACCGGATAATATACCACGATATCCGCATTCAGGGACCAGTCATCGTAGTCCGGGGCACGACCATCGTGAGGCTTACCGTTCTCTAGGGTCTCGCCGATCTGCATGATGCAGACAGCACCCTTAGCCTTGGCAATGTAGTATTCGCGTTCCTTCGGAGAATAATCAGGGAACATTTCCTCCAGTTCACTGGTAGTTACGAAGAAGATGTCGTGAGGAAGGATCTCCTCAATGTAATCGTAATGGATGGACATATATTTCTCCGTCTTGCGCAGAACTTTGTATACGATGCGGACGTTCTCCTTCAGAGTTTCAAGATTCCGTTCATCCCTGGTGATGATCTTCTCCCAGTCCCATTGATCTACATAGATAGAGTGGATGTTGTCGGTGGTCTCATCCTGGCGGATGGCACTCATGTCGGTGTAGAGCCCCTCACCGGGTTTGAAACCATACTTCTGCAGGGCATAGCGCTTCCATTTGGCCAGAGACTGTACAATCTCTGCTTCACGGTCTCCCTGTGCAGCAATATGGAAATTTACAGGACGCTCCACACCGTTTAAGTTATCGTTCAGTCCGGATGTGGGATCCACAAATAAAGGAGCTGATACGCGCAGCAGGTGCAGGCGCTCTGCTAACAATCCCTGGAAAAAGTCCTTCACTGTCTTAATGGCAACCTGTGTCTCGTACAGGTTCAGCTGAGACTTATAATTTTTAGGTATGACAATATCTGACATACTGACCTCTCATTCTGCCGCCTGGCGGCTTGTGTTACAAAATACTCCTATATTATTTAACTGCGAAACGCATGATTTTGCAAGCCTTTTTTCGGAAAAAATAACCACTTGCAAAAATCGAACGTATGTGCTAATTTAGATACATGGCAGAACAAATGTTCTGATTTTGAAAATTTCCGGTAAGAGGCGGTGATAACTTGGAATATCTTATACAAAATAGGGAATTGTCCATCATGCAGAAGCTGGAGATCCTGACGGATGCAGCTCGTTTTGATGTAGCATGTACGTCCAGCGGTGTGGAGCGTAAGGGAGATGGGAAGCATATGGGGAACTGTGCGAAGGCAGGGATCTGTCACAGCTTTTCTTCCGACGGCAGATGTATTTCTTTACTTAAGATATTGATGACCAATGAATGTATCTTCGATTGCAAATATTGCCTGAACCGGAAGTCCAACGATGTCCCCAGAGCCACTTTTACCCCGGAGGAGATCTGTACACTGACCATGGAGTTCTACCGACGGAATTATATCGAGGGACTGTTCTTAAGCTCCGGCATTGTACAGGATCCTACGTTTACCATGGAATTATTATACCGAACCATTTGGCTGCTTCGGAATCACTACCATTTTAATGGCTATGTCCATGTGAAGGCGATTCCCGGGGCAGATCCGGAGCTGGTGCAGCGGATGGGATACCTGGCAGACCGTATGAGCGTGAACCTGGAACTCCCTACAGCGGAGGGACTTCGGACACTGGCACCGAATAAGCACCGGAAGAATATTCTGACCCCCATGCGGCAGATCCAGAACGGCATCCATGCGAATAAGGAGGAACTGATCCTGTACCGTAAGAGTCCCCACTTTGTATCCGGTGGACAGTCTACCCAGATGATCATTGGTGCGACGCCGGAGACGGATTATCAGATTTTAAATGTGGCGGAGAGCCTGTATCAGAAGTTTGAGTTAAAGAGAGTCTTCTATTCTGCGTTTGTAAAAGTCAACGAGGACAAAAGCCTGCCGGCGCTTCCGGGAGGACCACCGCTTCTGCGGGAACACCGTCTGTACCAGGCGGACTGGCTGCTCCGGTTTTATGGATTTCGGGCAGAGGAACTATTGGATGAGAGAAGACCGTATTTTAATGTCATGTTAGATCCCAAGGAGGACTGGGCAGTGCGGCATCTGGAATGTTTTCCGATGGAGATCAACAGAGCACCTTATGGGGATCTGCTTCGGGTGCCGGGGATCGGCGTGAAGAGCGCCAGGCGGATTCTTGCAGCCAGGCGGAGTACGAAGCTGACTTTTCAGGATCTGAAGAAGTTAGGAGTGGTATTAAAGCGGGCAGTGTATTTTATTACCTGTAGCGGCAGGATGATGTATCCTACGAAGCTGGAGGAGGATTATATCGTGCGGAATCTGACGGATCCGAAGGACCGGATCCGGTTCGGAAGCGACGGTATGAGTTACCGGCAGATGACTTTATTTGATGATGGGATGTTCTCGAATGGGGTACGGCAGGAGGAGAAACGGATCATATGAAGATTTATCACTGTGAGGATTCGCTGGAGGGAATCTTCACCGCTATTTATAATACTTATGAAGATCACTGTATCATCCGGGATACTATGGTCACCACCATCGAGGAGAACCTGCTGTTCTCGGAGTCGGTGGAGGTCATACCGGATCCGGAGAAGACGATCAAGGTGATCCGTACGTTAAAGCGCAGATTCGGGGAAACAGATTATGAGACCCTGTGTCTGGCACTGGCATCGCCGAAGCCGGAGAAGGCACAGGCGGTATACCGGACCATTGCGAAGGGACTGGCTGAGAAGTGTACGGCGGGGCATCTTATGGATGCCATTGCAGACACCTATGTGAACCAGACCTTCAGCCTGGCAAGGGCAGCCGGGAATGAGTATCATCATCTGAAGGGGTTTGCCCGGTTTGAGGAACTGGAGAATACGATCCTCTACTCGAAGATCGCACCGAAGAACAATATCCTGACCTTTTTAATGGTACATTTCGCTGACCGTTTTCCCATGGAAGATTTTCTGCTGTTTGATGCGGGTCGATATCTGTTCGGGGTACATCCCGCCGGGAGACCATGGTATACACTGCAGGGGAAGGATGCCTGGGAGAGAGTACAGTCTGAGACGGAGAAGCTGTCCACGGCGGAGCTGCATTACCGGGAACTTTTCCGCTCCTTTTGTCATACAATAGCTATAAAAGAGCGGGAAAACAGGGAATTACAACGAAATATGCTGCCCCTCAGGTTCCAAGAATATATGGTGGAATTTCAGTAGATTTCGCCAAATTGGGATTTATATTTTACCGCGGTAACGCAACAAATATACAAAACGCCGAAAAGGTTTTCCATACGGCGAACATATATTGTGAAAATGATAACAGAGTGGTAAAAATGCCCAAAATGTGCGTTTTCTGGAAGAAAAAAACCGCTTTACATTTGGGGATGGTTGGCTATAATAGTAATGATTTCAGATGTGAGGGGAAAGTACCTGGTGTATTATTTTACTTACGATCGAACTTACTATTGAAAGGAAGGAACAAGAAATGTTAAAGACGATCCGTTTGACACCTGAAGACGTGAAGCATTTTGTTGATGTAGCTTCAAAGTGTGATTTTGATATTGATATATGCTATAACAGATACGTAGTCGATGCCAAGTCATTCCTTGGAGTGTATGGATTGGATTTCACGAAGCCATTGTCTGTATCTTATGACGGCTACAATGATAAATTCGAAGAGCTGTTGAGACAGTATGCGATCGCGTGCTAAAACATCTTGTGATAACAGAATGTGATTTGACTCCCCAGGTAAGATAGAGTACTATTTACCTGGGGAGTTTTCGTATACCGGGCATGTGAGAGTGTGCAGCCCGGAACAAGTCGCAGGCATGCGGTTATGATAGGAATTTGTCAAGGGAGGTGAAGCCGCATGGCAGGAGAAGTCAGAATATCGGTACGTAATCTGGTGGAGTTCATTCTGCGCAGTGGCGACATCGATGACAGGAGACAGGGATCACCCGAGAATGCAATGCAGGAGGGCAGCCGGATCCACCGCATGATTCAACGCCGCATGGGTGCGGAGTATCAGGCGGAAGTGGCGCTGAAATACACCCATCCCACGGAGAACTATGTCATCATCGTGGAGGGACGGGCGGACGGTATCATTGAACAGAACGGAGAGACCACCATCGACGAGATCAAGGGAACCTACAGAGATCTGGCGAAGCTGAAGGCACCGTTACCCCTGCACATTGCGCAGGCAAAGTGCTATGCCTATATGTACAGTCTGCAGAAGGAGCTGCCTTATATCCGTGTACGTCTGACTTATTGTAATATAGAGACGGAAGATATCCGTTATTTTTATGAAGATTATGAATTCGCGAAGCTGGAGGCATGGTTTCAGCAATTGATCGGTGATTACCGTAAATGGGCGGATTATACCTGGCAGTGGAGAGAGCTTAGACAGCAGTCCATTGCCGGACTGCAATTCCCCTTCGATTATCGGGACGGACAAAAGGAACTGGTCAGTTATGTGTACCAGACCATTTATCATAAGAGAAAACTGTTTCTGGAAGCGCCTACCGGAGTGGGCAAGACCATATCCACCATATTTCCTGCGGTGAAGGCGATGGGGAAGGACATGGGAGACAAGCTGTTCTATCTGACAGCCAAGACCATCACCCGTACGGTGGCGGAGGACACTTTTTCTCTGTTGCGGGAGAAGGGACTGCGATTCAAAAGTATTATTCTGACAGCGAAAGAGAAGATCTGTTTTCAGGAACGTACCGAATGTAATCCGGAGCAGTGCCCTTATGCCAAAGGACATTTTGACCGGATCAATGATGCTATCTATGATCTGTTGACCCGGGAAGAGAGTTTTACCAGAAGCAAAATAGAAGAGTATGCCCTGAAACATCAGGTATGCCCTTTTGAATTCGGACTGGATTTAAGTCTGTTCGCAGATGGGATTATCGGAGATTATAATTACCTCTTTGATCCCCATGTGTATCTGAAGAGATTTTTCGGGGACGGCAGCCAGGGGAATTATGTCTTTCTGATCGACGAGGCACATAATCTCTTAGAGCGGGGCAGAGAGATGTACAGCGCACCTCTGCGGAAGGAAGACCTGTTGGAACTGAAGCGGGAGATAAAACAGACAATCATGTCGGAAATGGAGGAGGCAGCATTTAAAAAACGCGATAAAGACGAGATTTCCGGACAAATGACATTAGAAATGACAGATGCGTCAAAACAACTGCCACAGGTTAGTATCCCGGAGGAGAGCAATGGAACAGATTCTCTGTATATCAAAGGGCATAAGCTGAAGAAATCCGATGGAAAAAGTACTTTTGTGCGGGAAGGCTATGCGGAACGGATCAGCCAGATGCTGGAGAGGTGCAATGCCCAGCTGTTGTCCATGAAGCGGGATTGTGATGGCTACCGGCTGGTGGATGACATAGACATGTTGGTACAGCCTCTGACCAGACTTCACGGCATCATCAGCGATTATCTGGAGGAGCAGGAGAAGGTCAGTCTGGAGGTGCGGGAGAACCTGCTGGACTTCTACTTCAAGCTCAGCCATTTCCTGGATATTTATGAAAGACAGGACGAAAACTATGTGAAATATACCAGGATGTGTGAGGACGGAAGCTTTGAACTGAAGCTGTTTTGTGTGAATCCCAGGGAAAATCTGAAGGAATGCATGCTCAGGGGACGCAGTACGATCCTGTTTTCCGCTACATTTCTGCCGATCCAGTATTACAAGAATCTGCTGGGTGGCGAGAAGGAAGACTATGAGGTATATGCGCACTCAGTATTCGATCCCGAGAAGCGCACAATACTGATCGCTGGGGATGTGACCAGCAAGTTCACACGCAGATCCCGGGAGGAGTACTACAATATTGCCCGCTATATTCATGAAGTCGTGAAGAACCGGCATGGCAATTACATGGTGTTTTTCCCGTCTTATTCCTTTATGGAGCATATTTATGAGATTTATGAGCAGTATTTTATGACAGAAGAAGAGGAATGTCTGGTACAGCAGGAATCCATGAATGAGGAAGAGAGGGAATACTTCCTGAACCGCTTCCGGGGCAATGAGGACTGCGATCTGCAGAGCCTTATCGGAATGGAGATCGAGGAGGAAGAGGAACAGACGCTGATCGGGTTCTGCGTGCTGGGAGGTATCTTCGGAGAGGGGATCGACCTGAAAAAGGACAGCCTCATCGGTGTGATCGTAGTAGGAACCGGACTGCCACAGGTAGGCTGCGAAAGGGAAATCCTCAAGGACTATTTTGATGACAATGGGGAAAACGGCTTTGATTATTCCTACCGTTATCCCGGAATGAATAAAGTGCTGCAGGCGGCGGGACGTGTCATCCGGACCGCGGAAGATGTGGGGATTATCGTCCTGCTGGATGAGCGTTTCAGGCAGTATTCTTATCGCAGAATGTTCCCCAGGGAGTGGGAACAGGTAGTACCTGTGACAGTGGATACGGTGGCTAAAAAGGTGGAGCGATTTTGGGACGCCTGGTTGTGGCAGCAACGATGACATTCGAAACGATGACATTCGAAACGATGACATTCGATATGATAACAGAGTTGATATACAACATGACAATCCACATAACCACATATGACACGTGTGTATATGTGGATAACTCGGTGGATTTTGTGGATTATTTGAGCTTTTTCATAAAAAAAACGACAGATGGATCAAAAATGATGTATAATAGCAAAAGAATGGATGTGGACAAATAAATACAAGCAGTACTGAACCAGTCAATGGAAAAGTCTTACGAGTACAAAGTATGAAATTAAGACAACCTGAAATTCAGACAGCATGAAATTAAGGCAGAAAGGCATGGTGACCAATATGTGGGCATATGAAAGTGTTTTTTATCAGATCTATCCTATGGGATTCTGCGGAGTTCCTTTTGAAAATGACGGAATACAGAGACATGAGATCAAACGTGTGGAGGAGTGGATCCCCCATATGCAGAAGCTGGGAGTGAATGCCGTTTATTTCTCTCCGGTATTTGAGTCGGATACCCATGGTTACAATACCAGGGATTACCGCAAAATTGATGTAAGGCTGGGAACCAATGAAGATTTTAAGGAAGTATGTGACGCACTGCATGCGGCAGGAATCCGGGTTGTGTTAGACGGTGTGTTCAATCATGTGGGCAGAGGTTTTGCACAGTTTCAGGATGTGATTAAAAACCGCGAGAACTCTCCTTATGTGAACTGGTTCTACCGTATTGATTTCGGCGGTAATTCCAACTACAACGACGGATTGTGGTATGAGGGCTGGGAAGGCTGCTTTGATCTGGTGAAGCTTAACCTGCAGAACCCGGAGGTAGTGAACTACCTGTTAGACAGCGTGAAGGGCTGGATCGATGAATTCGGTATCGACGGTCTGCGTCTGGATGTGGCATACAGCCTGGATGAGAATTTTGTCAGAAGACTGCGGGAAGTGACCGGTGCCTACAAGCAGGATTTCTTCTTATTAGGCGAGATGCTTCACGGAGATTATAATCGCCTGATGAATGATCAGATGTTGCATTCCGCAACGAACTACGAGTGTTATAAGGGACTTTACAGCAGCTTCAACAGCATGAATATGTTCGAGATCGTGCATTCTCTGCTGCGACAGTTCGGACCGGAGAATTGGACATTATATAAGGGAAAGCATCTGTTGTCCTTCGTGGATAACCATGATGTGACCCGAGTGGCAAGTATTTTGAATAATGAAAATCATCTGCCGCTGATCTATGCCATGGCATTCGGTATGCCGGGGATCCCCTGTGTCTACTATGGAAGCGAATGGGGATTCAAAGCCAGAAAAGAAGATGGTGACCCTGCACTGCGTCCCTGCTTTGACAAGCCGGAGTGGAACGGTCTGTGTGACTGGATCAGCAGACTGGCAGAGGCCAAGAAGCATTCCGAGGCACTGAATTACGGAGCCTTCCGTTCAGTACTGCTGACCAATAAGCAGTGCATTTTCGAGAGAAAGTCGGAGCATGAGAGAGTACTGGTGGCCATCAATGCGGACGGAGAGGACTTCATGGCACATTTTGATGCCGGCTGTGGAACAGCGGTGGATCTGATCACCGGAGAGAAACATGACTTTGGCGGCGGCAGTCTTCTGCCAGCGTACAGTGCATATTTTTGGCGGATGGAAAACTAACGGAGAATTTATTTATGAAGGTACTGATCTTATCCACCGGAACCGGTGAGGGACATAATTCCGCTGCAAAAGCGGTGAAAGAACAGTTTGAAAAACGGGGCATTCCCTGTGAGTTGGCAGATGTACTGAATTTTGCTTCGGACAAAGCCGGCGCTTACGGACGCCGGATCTACATCTGGAGCACAGTCCGGGCGAAAAAGGTGTTCGCCGGAGCGTACCGGGTAGGCAGGGCCATTTCGTCTGCCAGATTAAAGTCACCGGTGTATTTTGCCAACGCTTTGTATGCGGATAAGCTGTGCAGCTATATCACAGAGAACGGATATGATACGGTGGTAATGCCACATCTGTTCCCGGCGGAGGCAATGACCTGGCTGCTACGACAGCATAAGCTGGATGTACAGACTTATTTTATTGCCACGGATTATACCTGTATTCCTTTTACCGAGGAGACAAAGGTGGATTACTATTTTATCCCACATGAGGAACTGACGACGGAGTTCATCAAACGCGGCATCCCTGCGGAGAAGCTGGTTCCCACGGGAATTCCGGTATCGGAGAGGTTCCTGAAGCTTCCGGAAAAAAGAGAAGCGCGAGGGCAGCTGGGGATTCCGGCAGATAAATCCTGTATCCTTATGATGACGGGCAGCATGGGGTATGGCCGTGTGGAAAGCATGACGGCGAAGCTGGTGGAGCAGACCGGCGAGGATACCCATCTGTATATCCTGGGGGGAACCAATGAAGAACTGAAGAAGACACTCCGGGATACCTATGCCGATACAGAGCGGGTGCATGTGCTGGATTTTACCACGGAAGCGCATCTCTACATGGCAGCGGCGGATATTCTGTTCACCAAACCGGGTGGACTGACTTCTACGGAAGCGGTGGCAGCGAAGGTTGCATTGGTACACACTAAGCCGATCCCCGGATGTGAGGATCGCAATGTTGCCTTTTTCACACAGCATGGGATGTCTGTATCAGGAGATACGGAAGATGCCGTGATACAAAATGGACTAAAGCTTCTGCGGGATCCGGAGGCACAGGCCGAAATGCGGAAGTGTCAGGAAAAATACGGAAAGCCTTACGCAGCAGATGCAGTCTGTGAATTCATCTGCGGACAAAAGGAAGCAGCACAAGAGGAAGCTTAGACACAGAGGAAAACGACAGACAGGAGAGACAGATGATCATACGTGAACTGGGAATGACAGTCTTCGGATTGTTATGCGGAAGTATATTGTTCGGCAGGGCATTACCGAAGTGGATCAAAGGAATTGATGTCACTGAGGTCAGCAACGATCACAATCCGGGGACTGCCAATGCCATGAAATACGCAGGAGTGCCTGTCGGGATCCTGTGCCTGTTGGGAGATCTGTTAAAGGGAGCACTGCCGGTATACGTGGCAGTTGGCATGGGGCTTGTGACAGACAGCTGGTTCCCGCTTATCATGGCGGCACCGGTACTGGGGCACGCCTATTCCCTGTTTTATCATGGGAACGGAGGCAAAGCCATTGCGGTATCCTTCGGCGTGTTGATCGGACTGGCACCGGTACAGCCGGAACTGCTGCTGTTGCTGATCATATTGTATTTGTCGGGGTCTGCCCTTCTGATCAGACCGCACACCAAAAGAACCCGTATCACTTACATCTGTTTTGCCGTGGGAGCAGCGGTCCTGCTGATGATACAGAGAATACCACGGCAGGTATTTGGGGGAGCGCTTCTGATCTCTGCCATTGTGATCCATAAAAACAGTATCCGTCAGGAGATTCTGGAGGAGGCGACGGAATCTTTGGAAAGTCTTTAGAATTTCTTACGGTTTCTCTATATTGACGCATGATATTATATGCCGTATAGTATAGCCACAGAGCAATACTATACGGCATATAATATTGTAAGGAAAGCCGGATAGCCGCAAATTTCAGAGAGGAGCGATAGGATGCTTTTTAATACAGGAGCAGCCCTGCTGGATGCTATCGTGCTGGCGGTGGTCGCCCGGGAACCGGAAGGAACCTATGGGTACAAGATCACCCAGGAGGTCCGGCAGGTGATCGAGCTGTCGGAATCCACCCTGTATCCCGTGCTTCGGAGATTACAGAAGGACGAATGTCTGGAGGTCTATGACCGGGAATGCAGCGGCAGGACGAGACGCTATTACAAGGTCACCAGCAGGGGCTGGGCACAGCTTCATTTATATGAAAGCGAGTGGCGAAGCTACAGCGGGAAGATCACAGGACTGTTTGAGGGAAGACCGGTGAAGCGGTCAGAGGCATAAAAATGCACAGATGGGAGAAAAAGTAGGATGAACAGAACGGAGTATATGAGGCAGCTGGAGAGTCTGCTGCAAAATATTTCTGCTACGGAGCGGGAAGAAGCGCTACAATATTATAATGAATATTTTAACGATGCGGGACCGGAGAATGAACAGAATGTTATTGAGGCACTGGGGAATCCTGCGAAGGTGGCGGAGAATATTAAAAAAGATATTCTGTGGAACGGGTACGGAGAGAACAGCTACCAGAGAGCAGGAGCCGACAGCCGGTCAGTGATCACTTATCCGGCAGATCCGCAGACAGAAAATGGTAATGGAGAACAACGTAACCGGCAGAGCGATGCGTCACAAACTGCACAGGCACAGGTGGTATCTCCACAGAAAAATGAAGGAATGTCTACCGGTATGATCGTGCTGATCGTAATTTTATGTATTTTGGCATCCCCGGTGATCCTGGGAGCAGCTTCCGCCGGTATCGGCGTGGCAGCAGGGCTGATCGCCGCATGGTTCGGACTGATCATCGGTTTCGGGGCAACGGCAGCAGCACTGATACTGGTTCTGATCGCACTGGTGGCAGCAGGGATCATCAGTATGTTTACGCATCCCTTTGTGGGAATGTGCCTGATCGGTGCCGGACTGATCTGCGGAGGTATCGGACTGCTGTTCCTGATGCTGACCGTGGCCATGGCGGGAATCGCCACACCGGCGATCTGTTGTTGGATCGGAGGATTATTCCAGAAAAGAGGTAAAGCAGAAGCATGAGAAAATTTATGAAGGGCTGTGCCATCACAGCGTTGATATTTATATTATTGGGACTGATCCTGGGGGTGAGCGGAAGCCTGGGGAATGGCTCCACGCATTTTTCGCCGGGGGAGATCCTGTCAGCGGTTACCCTGGGAAGAATTTCCGAAGAAAAGGTAGATGACTGGAGTGACGGTGTGACGGAGCAAATCCGGGAAAATATGGGCGATGTGCACTATGATCTGGAGGACAAGGTGGATTATGACTCAGATTATGAAGTAAAGTCGGGAAAGATAGAGCTTTATGTTCTGGGGGATGACAGCCAGGGCATCACGGATCTACAAGTGCAGGTCGGTGGCTGTGTCATGAAGATTCAGGTGTCGGAGGACAACTGCTTCCGGGTAGAAGCCGACGGAATGCGGAAGTTCCAGGGATATGTGGAAGGCGGTACGATGGAGATCTGCGGAACCTCAAAAGCAAGCAACAACAGTGAGGGTAATCTGGGCGGTTCCATCTGCCTGTATGTGCCGGAGGGATATTATTTTGAAAATACCTCTTTGGATCTGGGCGCCGGAAGCCTCAGTGTAGAGGAATTGCAGACGGGGGCGCTGGAAGCCAATGTGGGTGCCGGCAAGATGACGTTTGAGAAACTGGAGGCTGACCAGGCAGAGTTAGACTGTGGTGCCGGTCAGATGACAGTAGAAGAACTGAGCAGCCGTGTGGCAGAGGTGTCCGTAGGAATGGGATCTATCCGTCTGACCGGAGATGTGACCGAACGATTGGACGGAGAGTGCTCCATGGGAGAACTGAAACTGACACTGGCAGGAGCGCAGACAGATTTCAACTACGACTTAAGCTGCGGTATGGGTGAACTGAAAGTCGGTGATGACAGTTACAACGGCCTGGCACAGGAGAAACAGATCAACAACAACGCTTCTAAAAATATGGAGCTGGAATGTGCCATGGGCAGCGTTGTGGTGGAGTTTAAATAAAATACTGCCGGACAGAGTTACTTTTATATCGCGGCAGTAAAAAATCTCCTTTCATTTGAAAAATTATCGTTATAATACCGCCTGAATGGAGTTATTATCCATCAGGCGGTATTTTTGAAAGTTCTATCTATGATTTGATAAAAATAATACCGCTTGGAGTATAATAACAGACTTTCAGGCGGTAATTATGGAGACGGCAATTATAATTTGCAAATTATAGTTATTTTATGGGAGAAATAAAAAATCCTTGTCCCGGAAAAGAAAAGTCAATGAAATCTTTGCTTTTTAGCTTTCATAGAGAAAAGTAGAAATCTGGCTTTTTTCAATCATCAGGAAGAGATACTCAATATCCCAGACACTGTCTGTTAAATTTGAAAATTTGAAAATATTTGTTTTTCTTGTAATATCTTTCTCTTAATTCGTAGTATATAGGTGAGGCAGAAAGGAAGTGATGATTTGAACGATAGTGAAATTATTGATTTGTTCTATATGCGCTCTGAACAGGCAATCATAGAGTTGTCGGTGAAGTACGGAAATGTCTGTAACAAGGTCGCAAAAAATATTTTGAACAATATCCTAGATGCAGAGGAGTGTGTTAACGACGCTTATTTAGGAGCATGGAATACAATACCGCCTCAAAATCCAAACCCGTTGCTTACCTATATCTGTCGAATTGTCCGTAACCTCTCCATAAAAAAGTATCACGCGAATACATCTGTCAAGCGCAACAGCTTTTACGATGCGGCTTTAGACGAACTGGAGGAATGTGTATCCTCCTCTGAAAGTGTAGAGGCGGAGATTTCCGCAAAGGAGCTTACCCGGCAGATTGACTATTTTCTGGATACACTGGATGCAGAGAGTCGAATACTCTTTGTTCGTCGATATTGGTATGCCTATTCTATTTCGGAACTTGCAAAACAGTTTGGTCTGAAGAGTAATACCGTGTCAGTGCGACTTTCCCGTATTAGGGACAAACTGCGGGATTATTTGAAGGGGGAGGGATTTACAGTATGAAACGTGAAGATATTTCCGAGGCGGTTGGTAACATCAGCACAAAGTATATTCAGGAAGCAGCTCCCAACATACGGGTGAAGAAAAAGCCGGTATGGGTGAAATGGGGAGTAGTTGCAGCAGTTTTTTGTTTCTTTTCTATGACTGTTTTTGCAAACAGTTTGTTTTCCTCCCTATCCGGAGATGAACTTTCTCTGTCTGCCACATATGAGGGAAATGGTGTAATTTCTGTTCAAGTAGAAAATAGGTCTGACAAAGAGCTTAATTTTCAATCGAAACTTAAACTAATGCGCTGGTCTACCAGCGAGGAAGTTAAACCGCTTTCGGGAAAGGTGTCTTTCAGCAACACCGAGATACCTGCTAACTCAAGCGGTACGATGGTAATTGATCTTTCAGATGCCTATGATATATCACTGTTGGAGACACCGATTTCGGATGATGATTGGTACTACTTGGTGTTGACAAATAACAACTTCTTATTTGGACAGGATTGGATGTGTACGGTTGAATTTGCAGAATCTGTCCCAACCGAAAAAGTTGACGTGGCGCCGATTACTCCGGTTGACGCTGATCCGGAACTGATATCAGAAATTATGGAAGAATTCAGACCATACTTTGAAAGATACACTTTGGATATTAATGAAAGAAATCGGCTCGCTGGCGAATATCTGGAACATTGCCAGAGGGTGTTGGAACAAATGGATATAAACATCGTGCCCTCCGTGTCACCAAATGAGTTAACTTTGATTGACAGCGCCGAAAGTGTCCTTTTTGACCCTGCTGTGCCTGCGGATATGCAATTGCAGCTAACTGGTCTGCATCGCCGATCAACGGACGGGTATGACAAAATCATTGGTGCCTCCGCGGAAGAATGTGCGATGGTTTTAAGCGCCTACATCCCGCAGCACAAAGGTGAAATCGACGGCGGTGTGGATATTCCCTTGATTTATGTTTTCATATACGAAAAAAATGAAATTCATACCACGCAGGACTATGCCTTTATCCGCGGTCAACTTTTGACCTTTGAACAGATGGAGCAGTACAAGATCTATGAGGACGAACAGTATGTCTGCTATGATGTCAGCGATTTGTTCTATTCCGATCTTCGTCAGTATGTGGAAAGCATGGTTAGCCAAAGGAGCGACGTTTATTTTGACGAGCAGGTTTGGGAACGAGTTCAGAACATTTATACCTACTATCGGGATAACATGGGAACACTTCTCGGTTATAGAACTGACACGGGGCGCGGAACAACAGAGAATGTAACCGGAAACGATGCATCAAGTAAACTGGAAAATAAGTCGAACACTTGTGATAGCTTACCGGAGTTTCACCTGACTACTGAAAGCTGCTACGATAACCCTAACGAACCTGTTGCAGATCAGAGTTATAATGTTGGTGAACCCAATTGGAATGACTAAATAATCCGCTCTGTCGGGCGACGGTAAAAGAAAAAGCCGTCGCCTTTTTTACAACAACGCCGCCAGATACTTCTCAAACACTACGCCCTCCTGCACGGGTGTTCCCGCCTTTTCGCTTCCGGTGATACACAGACCTACGAAGTTCGCTGCCTTCTGCACGGAGGATAGTAAGGTCTCCCCGCGGACGGCATCGGCGGCGAGAATGGAGGCGAAGATGTCTCCGGTGCCGGGGCGGGAGGCTCCGGCAATGGGGGTGGAAACAGTGGTATAGACGCCGTCATCCCACAGAAAGTTCACCAGAGAATCCCCCTGACGGATCCCGGTGATGACGATGGATGCACTGACAGAATCTTTCAGACACAGAGAAGCCAGCTTCTCACACAATCCGGACAGCTCCTGCATCGTCCATTCCCCATCCTTCCAGGGAGTCCCGGTCAGCAGGCAGGCTTCCGTGATATTTGGCGTGATAATATCCGCAAGAGGCAGCAGCTCCTTCATCTTCTGAATATGCGTCTCTGTGATGGAGGAGTAGGCCCTGCCGTGGTCTCCCATGACCGGATCCAACAGAAACAGGGGCGGCCGGAACATTTCCACGAACTCCCGTACAATGTTGATCTGCTCTTCATTTCCTAAGAATCCACAGTATAACCCATCGAAGGTAAGTCCCAGTTCGTTCCACACTTTTATATAATCTCGCATATGAGAGGTGTAGTCATCAAAATGGCAGAGAGGAAATCCCAAATGGTTCGATAAAACAGAAGTAGGCACAGGGCATACCTGTACCTTCATTACGCTGATCACGGGCAGGGACACGGTGGTGGAGCAGCGCCCGAAACCGGCAATATCGTTGATCATAGCAAGGCGGGGAACGAAATCCCCGCCTCTTTGTGCATTTTTATCAGAAGTATCGAAATTAGATGTCATGGAATAATCCTGCTTTCTTCAGTGCCGGACGAAGTGCCAGATAGAATACGGAAGCACAGATCACAGCAACGATGGCGTTGACACCGGTAGTTACGGTGCTGATCTTGGCAAGAGCCTTGGAAATATCCTGAGGAACACCCAGCAGGTACATTTTATAGAAGTAACCAACCAACGGATCCGCTACCACGTTAAAGACCATACCGCAGGCAGAAGCAAGGATTGTCACGCCGGTCACATATTTTGCGGAATGCTCTTTGCTTAAGTGGAAGATTTTGTGAGCTACCAGACCTACGATCAGACCGATGCACAGCTTTAACAGGAAGGTCTTGGGAGCGCTGGTCACATAAGCGGTGGTCAGATCGGCGATGGTCATGCCGATGGCACCGGCAAGTCCGCCCCAGTATCCGCCCAGCAATAAAGCTGCCAGTACACAGAACACATTGCCCAGATGGAACGCTGTTTTCTCGGGACCCACGGGAATGTCGATCTTGAAGAAAGCAAATCCGATATAGCACAGAGCTGCTAACAGACCTGCCTGCGCCAGCTTCTTCACATCTGCCTTCTGTGCGGGAATTACGCCTGCAATCGCATTATACAATCCCTTGACCGTCAGCAAAATAGCGAAGAATACCAGAACCAGGCTGTAAGAGTAAGGGCGCTCTGCGGACAGCTTCTGGTCGGACAGAGTGGACTTCTGAGCGGACAATTCATCCTTCTGCGCATTCAGGGCATCCAGATCACCGTCTGCTGTGCCGCCGGTGACTGCCTCAATGGAAGCTTCTACTTCTTCCAACTGTGCCTTGACATCACTTAACTGGCTGCCATAAACAACGGACTCTTGATAACTGTTATTGTGGGTAATGACTGCCAGGACGATTCCCAGGATCAGGAGAATGGCTCCCGCGATCAATACACCGTATGATTTTTTCTTTTCCATAATGATGATCTCCTCTTGTGGTTTCTATTTCATAATTCCCATTTGTTCGGTGGGATATGTTAGGATTCAGTGTATAGAAAAAGTGGCTTGCTTAAAAGAGCCAGAATATGTTTTTTTTACCATGCCAGTTTTGAACGTTGATCATACAATCTGTAGGAAAACAAGATTTTCTTGACAAAGGATTGCTTCCTGTACTATATTTTTTATTAGTAGTTTTACAGATCAAAAGGCAATGACGAAGAGGAGTACACATATCCCCTTACCAGAGAGAGCGGCTGCATGTATGCGCTGGAAGGTTGCTTCAAGACAGGAATGTGGAAGGTAGCTTCCAAGCCGGAGAGCCGAGACCGGATATTCCGGGCGTAAGTTCTCACGAGTTATCCCCGTTACCGGATAGGACTTTGTAAGAAGTCGCGAGGCAGCGCAAGCTGTGAACAAAGGTGGTACCGCGTTACTGACGCCCTTTGCTGACGAGAGTCGGCAGAGGGCTTCTTTAGTTTCAGGAGAATTTAAGGAGGAAGCAATGAGCAAAGAATTAGCCAAAACCTATGACCCCAGCGGCATAGAAGACAGACTGTATCAGAAGTGGCTTGACAAAAAGTATTTTCATGCGGAGGTAGATCACAGTAAGACACCCTTCACTATCGTGATCCCGCCCCCAAATATCACAGGACAGCTCCACATGGGGCATGCACTGGACAACACCATGCAGGATATTCTGATCCGTTATAAGAGAATGCAGGGTTACAACGCACTGTGGCAGCCCGGCACCGACCATGCAAGTATTGCTACCGAGGTCAAGATCATCCAGAAGCTGAAGGAAGAAGGCATCGACAAGCACGATCTGGGTCGTGAAAAGTTCTTAGAGAGAGCCTGGGAGTGGAAGAAGGAATACGGCGGACGTATTATCGAACAGCTGAAAAAGCTGGGATCTTCCTGCGACTGGGACAGAGAGCGTTTCACCATGGATGAGGGCTGTAACAAGGCAGTTACCGAAGTATTCGTGAAGATGCACGAAAAAGGCTATATCTACAAGGGTGCCCGTATCGTTAACTGGTGTCCCGTATGTAATACCTCCATCTCCGATGCAGAGGTAGAATATCAGGAGCAGGCAGGACATTTCTGGCACATCAAGTATCCGCTGATGAATGAGGATGGAACTCCCAGCACCACAGAGTTCCTGACCTTTGCCACTACCCGTCCCGAGACCATGTTAGGTGATACCGCAGTAGCCATCCATCCCGATGATGAGCGTTACAGCCATCTGCATGGCAGAAAGGTACTGCTTCCTATCGTAAACCGTGTGATCCCTATCGTTGAGGATGCTTATGTAGACAGAGAGTTCGGTACCGGTGTCGTGAAGATCACTCCGGCGCATGACCCCAACGACTTTGAGGTTGGTAAGCGTCATGATCTGCCCGTGATCAACATCCTGAATGATGATGCCACCATCAATAAAAACGGCGGCAAGTTCGAGGGCATGGACCGCTATGAGGCGAGAAAAGCCATCGTGGAAGAACTGGATCAGATGGGTCTGTTAGTGAAGATCGAGGATCATGTACACAACGTAGGTACCCATGACCGTTGTAAGACTACCATCGAGCCTATGGTAAAAGACCAGTGGTTCGTTAAGATGGATGAACTGATCAAACCCGCAAGAGAAGCTGTGAAAAATGGTGAGATCAAGCTGATCCCCGAGCGTATGGAGAAGAACTATTTCAACTGGACGGATAACATCCGCGACTGGTGTATCAGCCGTCAGCTGTGGTGGGGACACCGCATTCCGGCATGGTACTGCGATGACTGTGGCGAGATGGTAGTATCCATCGAAAATCCTGGCAAGTGTCCGAAGTGCGGATGTACACATATGACACAGGATCCGGATACGCTTGATACCTGGTTTTCTTCTGCACTGTGGCCATTCTCTACGTTAGGCTGGCCGGAAAAGACCGAGGATCTGGATTATTTCTATCCGAACGATGTGCTGGTAACCGGATACGATATTATTTTCTTCTGGGTTATCCGTATGATTTTCTCCGGATATGAGCAGATGGGTAAGGCACCGTTCCATACCGTACTGTTCCACGGACTGGTACGTGACTCCCAGGGACGCAAGATGAGTAAATCACTGGGCAATGGTATTGATCCACTGGAAGTCATTGACAAGTATGGCGCAGATGCACTTCGTCTGACACTGATTACCGGAAATGCACCGGGAAATGACATGCGGTTCTACTGGGAGCGTGTGGAGGCATCCCGTAACTTCGCCAATAAAGTATGGAATGCATCCCGTTTTATCATGATGAATCTGGATGGATTTGAACTCCATACGCCGTCAAAGGATGAGTTACATGCAGCAGACAAGTGGATTCTTTCCAAGGTGAATACCCTTGCAAAAGATGCCACAGAAAATATGGATAAATTTGAACTCGGAATTGCCGTACAGAAAGTATACGATTTTATCTGGGATGAGTTCTGTGACTGGTACATTGAGATCGCAAAAGTCCGTACCTATAAAAAGGATGAAGATCCGGTATCTGCTAATGCGGCACTGTGGACCTTAAAGACCGTACTGACCGAGGCATTGAAACTGTTACATCCGTATATGCCATTTATCACGGAAGAAATCTTCTGTACATTACAGTCAGAGGAAGAGACGATTATGCTCTCCAAGTGGCCGGAGTACAAAGAAGAGTGGAACTTCCCGGCAGAGGAATCTGCCATTGAGCACTGTAAGGATCTCGTTAAGGGAATCCGTAATGTCCGCACAGAAATGGATGTTCCGCCATCAAGAAAGGCAAAGCTTTATATTACATCTGAGGATGCAGGGCTTCGCACTGTTTTTGAAGAAAATAAGGAAGTATATGTAAATCTTGCTTCTACCAGCGAGATTATAGTACAGGCAGACAAAAACGGTATCAGTGAGGATGCGGTTTCCGTTGTGATTCCGGGAGCAGTTCTTTATCTGCCGCTGGAGGATCTGGTAGATTTTGAAAAAGAAAAAGAGCGTTTGCATAAAGAAAAAGATAAGCTGACGAAGGAACTTGCACGTTCTAAGGGCATGCTTTCCAATGAAAAATTCTTAAATAACGCAAAACCGGAAAAGGTACAGGAAGAGAAAGACAAGCTGGCAAAGTATGAGCAGATGATGGCTCAGGTAGAAGCGCGGCTGGCACAAATGAAATAAATGGTTTCGGATTTCTATAGCAGAGAGGGGAAAATGCCATGGAAGATATTTCAATGAGAGGTGCGGTTGTCCGGATTTCACAGGATAGTATGGAAGCATATTTGACATTGCAGCCGCCGGAGGCCGGAGAGGGATACACATTATCAGAGCTGGTGCGGTATATCCGCACCCAGCGGGTAACCAATGGAATTGACGAAGCGGCGATCCAGGAGATGATCGATGGCGGAGTGTACATGAGAGATGTATGTATTGCAAAAGGACAGCCACCGGTCAATGCAGAAAACGGCCGCTATGAACTTCATTTCAATCCGGATGTGGATGGAAAACCAAAGGTCAAGGAGGATGGTTCCATAGATTACTGGAGCATCCGTACAGTGGAGATGGTAAAAGAAGGTCAGACAATTGCCACCTACTATCCACCAACCGAGGCGGTAAACGGGATGAATGTTTCGGGAAAGCCGATACTGGCAGTCCGTGGCAAGCCATTGCAGCCACTCCGCGGAAAAGGATTTCACTGTACAGAAGACGGAAGTACTTATATTGCAGACCTGTCTGGAAAGATTGAAATGTCAAACGGAAAGATCCGGATATCCGCAGTTTATGAAATTCCCGGTGATGTGGGAATCGGTACAGGAAATGTGGAATATCACGGAGATGTTGTAATCCACGGTGGAATCAAACCGGGGGCAAAGGTAAGTACGAGTGGAAGTCTCACGGTAGACGGTATCTGCGAGAACTGTGTGATTGAAGCGGGAAAAGATATTGTCCTGCGAAGCGGTGTTCTCGGTGGAAACAAGACCAGTATTCGTGCAGGTGGGAATATCCACGCAAAATTTTTCGAATACTGTAAGGTGAAAGCCGATGGCTTTATTGAAGTGACTTATGCATTAGACAGTCATATGATCAGTTTTGATCATATTTATGTAACCGGAAAAAAGGGAAGTATCATTGGCGGATATGCCTACGCAATCAGTGGAATGGATGTGAATGTAATCGGAAATTCCACGGAAGTAAAGACACAGGTGCATGTCGGAGTCAGTGCGCAGATGCGGCAGGAACTGTCGGATCTGCAGAAATCCATTGAAGAAAATGGGGAAGTGATCAAGAAGATTACCACTGGGCTGAAACAGTTTGAACTGGTGGCTGCGCAAAAAGGAATTGATGTATCGAAAGATCCGCGCAGAACTGAGCTTCTTCGTGCCAAAATGAAAACGCAGGCAGATATTGCTGAAAGCCAAAAAGCGGTAGATCGTCTGGAAGAACTGGTCAAACGCGGGGAAAATGCAAAGATCAGTGTCGTACGCAAAGTGTATTCCGGATGTGTTGTAACCATTGACCAGCAGACGCTTACCGTAAAAGAACTGCAGGAAGCCGTTTGTTTCCAGAAGAAAAAAGAAGGGGTTGTGATGATCTCTCTCAAGTAAACAGATGCAGTTCCTGTAATATTTCCGAGAAATAATGCGAATAAATTTACTTGCATATCCAATGCATTATATTATAATTAAGATACATGGGAACGCAGAACCTGTATATCGCAAAAAGGAGCAGG
>OHDT01000518.1_pt1 | contig 23051 bp, 23 predicted proteins | sample 1567061 | NCBI WGS metagenome assembly OHDT01 (sample SAMEA3879506, study PRJEB24766) | human gut metagenome | biome: human-associated habitat; feature: feces | place: USA | collected 1985/1987
ATGGTTTAAAAGGCTCTCTTGAGAGAGGGAGCACAATTAATTTACGTATGAAAAATCATCTTTTATGCCTGTTCCTTTCGTTGGCGTTGCTCTCATCGTGCAACACATCGAAAGAGATAATCTATTTTCAGGACGTGGAGGTAAACAGCCCCGAAGCAGTTGCCCCACCCCAGGACATCACCGTGCAACCCAAGGATCAGATATCCATCGTAGTGTCGAGCAAGGACCCTGAGCTGGCGGCTTTGTTCAACCTGACCCGCGTGCAGCAGAGAGTAGGCTCCACAGGACTGAACAACAGTAACAACAACGGAGAAATTTCCGGCTATACGCTTGACGACAAAGGTGACATCGACTTTCCCGTGCTGGGAAGCCTCACCGTAGCGGGCATGACCCGGAGCCAGATTGCCGCATTGGTAAAACAAAGGCTGAAGGAGGAGAACCTGGTGAACGACCCGGTGGTCACCGTGGAGTTTATGAACCTCAGCTTCTCCGTCCTGGGCGAAGTGAAGACTCCCGGGAAATACAGTATCTCGAAAGACTATATAACCTTGCTGGAAGCTATCAGCATGGCCGGTGACCTTACCATCTACGGCAAGCGGGATGCCATCTTCGTGATCCGTGAAGAAAAAGGAGAACGGGTGACGCACTGGGTGGATCTCCGCTCCTGCGATTTATTCAAATCTCCCGTTTATTACCTGAAGCAGAACGACGTGGTGTATGTGCAGCCCAACAAGGTACGTGCCGGACAATCCACACTGAATGAAAACAGCGTAAAGAGCGTAGGATTATGGATTAGCATCGGATCATTCCTCACTTCCCTGGGTGTATTGCTGTTTAAATAGTGGTACAGTTACGAGCTAGTAACTAATTTATATTATTATGATTGAAAAGAAAACGCCTGCCGGCAAACCCGCCGATGACTTTATACGGATACAGGATCTGTGGAGCATGTTCGTTCCCAAATGGTACTGGTTCGCCATCTCCCTGTTCATTGCCCTGACTATAGCGGTGTTGTACCTGCTGAGTACTCCCCCTATTTACACCCGTACCGCTGCCATTCTCGTCAAGGACAACTCGAAAAGCAGCTCTTCTACCGGCACTATGAGCGACTTTTCCGATTTGGGTATCTTCAAGTCCAATACCAACATCAACAACGAGTTGCTGACATTAAAGTCGCCCACACTGATGACGGAGGTAGTCAACCGGTTGGGATTGAATGAAACCTTCACCGTCCGCAAGGGATTAAAGAACGTAGATTTGTACAAAGTATCCCCTGTCACCATAACCTTCTGCAATAAGGTAGAAGTGCCATTAAGTTTCAGCATCAAGTTCCTTTCAAAAGAAGCGTTTGCCATTTCCGAACTTGAAATATCGGGAGAAGACACAGGGGAAACACTCTCCGCCCAAATGGGCGACTCCATACAGACCTCTGCCGGGATCATGATCGTATCCCCTACCCCAGAGTTTACCGACGCTTTTATAGGCACCTCTGTCCGGTATGTCCGGGGAAGCGTGCGTGCCACCGCCGATACTTATGCAAATGCACTGGTCGCTGAATTGGGTAACGAAGACGCCACTATCATCAACCTCAGCATCAATGACGTCTCCATCCGGAAAGCGGAAGACATCCTGAATACCCTGATCGAGGTTTATAATGAGAACTGGATTCGAGACAAAAACCAGATTGCCGTCAGCACCTCGCAGTTCATTAGCGACCGTCTGGGCGTGATAGAGAGCGAATTGGGCCATGTAGACGAAAATATATCCAGCTACAAAAGCGAGCATTTGCTACCCGACGTACAGGCGGCATCCAGTCTCTACATGGCACAGTCCGCCGAGAATAATAAAGAACTGTCCACGCTGAACAACCAGCTCTCCACCGCCCAATATATCCGCAGAGAACTGAACACAAAACAGTTGGACCAAACGCTGCCCGCCAATTCAGGCATCGTCAGCGCCAATATAGAAACGCAGATCAGTGAATATAACAATCTGGTGCTGGACCGCAACCGATTGATAGCCAACAGTAGCGAAAAAAATCCGCTGGTAAAGAACATGGCCAGTTCCCTACAGAGTATGCAACGCACCATCATCCAGTCGGTCGATAATCTGATTGTTTCACTGAATACCCAGATACGCAGTCTCCGCCGTCAGGAAGAGGCTACCACCAACCGGCTGGCATCCAACCCGAACCAGGCAAAGTATTTACTGTCAGTGGAACGTCAGCAAAAGGTAAAGGAAGAACTTTATCTCTATCTGCTACAAAAGCGTGAGGAAAACGAACTCTCACAAGCATTTACCGCCTACAACACCCGCCTGATTACCGCTCCGCGCGGCAGTGTGTTTCCTACCGCTCCCCGCAAGATGAATATCCTGTTGGTGGCATTTGCCGTGGGATTGCTGGTTCCGGCGGTAGGCATCTTCATGAAGGAGAACATGAATACCAAAGTGCGCGGCCGGAAGGACCTGGAAAATCTGAGCATCCCATTCATAGGCGAGATTCCCCAATACTCCGGCACAAAGAAGAAATGGTGGGAATTCAAGCATCGGAAGCGGCAGGACATGAAAACCACAGTGGTGAATGAAGGCAACCGCAACATCATCAACGAGGCATTCCGCGTGCTGCGCTCCAACATGGATTTCATGGCAAGCAAGGACAGCAACCAACATGTTTTCGTACTGACCTCATTCAATCCCGGCAGTGGAAAAAGTTTCCTGGCCATAAACATCGCCATGAGCTTCGCCATCAAAAAAAAGAAAATTCTGGTCATTGACGGAGACCTCCGGCACGGAACCGTCTCTTCTTATGTCGATTCTCCGGACAAGGGATTAAGCAACTACCTGAACAACCAGGTCGGCAACTGGAAGGAAATCGTAGTTCCCTATAAAGGATACACGAACCTGCACATCCTGCCCATCGGAACAGTACCTCCCAATCCAACGGAACTACTGGAAGACAGCAAATTGTCTATGCTCATAGAGGCTCTAAGACCGGAATATGATTATATCTTCATAGACTGTCCCCCTGTCGACATCGTAGCCGACGTACAGATCATTGAAAAATGGGCGGACCGCACCATCTTCGTAGTCCGCTCCGGCTTGCTGGACCGGTCCATGCTTTCCGAACTGGAAAATATGTATACCGGAAAACGATTTAAAAACCTCTCCATGATACTGAACGGAACTGAAAGCACCGGAGGACGTTACGGCTATCGCTACGGATACCATTACGGCTACGCTTCTTATTATGGCGGTAAAGATAAATAAGACTCATGTGGCCATTTTCTAAATCCCAGCACGTCACGGCAAGCGGCATCCTTTGCGAAATGACCGACTACCACTCCCACATATTGCCCGGGGTGGACGACGGCGTGAAGACAATGAGCGAGTCACTTCAGATTCTTGCGGAGATGAAACACCAAGGAGTCCGCAAAGTGTGGTTTACTCCCCATATCATGGAGGATATACCCAATACCAACGCCGGACTGAAAGAAAGATTTCAAGAATTGAAAGAGAAATTCCGGAAGCCGGAAGATACCTATCGCGGCACAGTGGAGCTGAACCTGGCCGCTGAATACATGATGGACAACCTCTTCACGGAGCGTCTTGAGTCCGACGACCTGCTTCCGATCTATGAAGGCGGTTACCGGTATCTACTGGTGGAAACCACCGGCTTCACTCCGCCCATGAACCTGCTACCTGTCCTGAAACGCATTCAGACAAAGGGCTACCGGCCCTTACTGGCGCACCCCGAACGCTATCTATATATGGGCACGTCCTACTACTGTATGTTGAAACAAGAACAGGTTGCTTTCCAGTTGAACCTTCCGTCACTGACGGGAACATACGGCACGTATATACAAAAAAAGGCCGTATCCCTGCTGAAAGCAGGGATGTACGACCTTACAGGAACCGATGTGCATTCTTCGGAACATTTCAAAGAATGGCTCGGAACACGGATTGGCAGTCGAGACAGGGACATGCTTTCGGCACGCTTCCAAAAGTGGGAGAATGAGATATCTCAACCGTTGGAATAGTGCAGTCTAGAAAGGAAAATTAACTATAATAGTGCAGTTTGATGCAAATAAAATAACAGAATAGTGCAGTTTAAGGGATTAAAGAACTATCTTTGTTCCAGATAAAAAATAACGCTATGAACATCAACGAATATGCACAGATTATAGCAGACCAAAAAGAGGAGTTGAAATTCATCAATCCTAAAGATCTATGTTCGCGGAAAGAAGAAAGTCAGTTCGACATAGATAGTCCCTTAGCACAAATCGTCATAGGAGTACGCCGGAGTGGGAAATCAACAATCTGCCATAAAGTACTAAAAGAAAGAAACATACCTTATGCTTATGCCAATTTCGATGATGAACGATTATACAAATTAGAGTCCAAAGACTTAAACTCACTATTGGAAGCGATATATATGGTATATGGAGACTTCCAATATTTATTTCTTGATGAAATACAAAATATTGAAGAATGGTTTCTTTTCGTAAACAGATTGCTCAGACAGAAAATTCATCTTGTTATAACCGGCTCTAATGCCAAACTTCTAAGTAGTGAACTCAGTACACACTTGACCGGACGGTATAATCAAATAGAGCTTTACCCTTTTTCATTCACAGAGTTCTGTCAATATCGAAAAATAGATACCAAAGACATTTCAACCAAAGGAGTGGCTTTCAAAAAAGCTGCATTCGAAGAATATTTCCAAAAGGGAGGTTTCCCTGAATTATCCGAAGTTAAAAACAGTCGAGGATATATTCAAGGGTTATTCGACTCTATCATACGTAAAGATATACAGCAACGATTTAAAATCAGATATATAGAATCGTTGCGCATGTTAGCGAATCATCTGATAGATAATTTCGGTCAGGAGATTATCTATACCGACCTTGCGGAACGCTTTGGCTTTGGCTCTTCACATACAGCTGAGAATTACGTTTCATATCTAAAACAGACCTATCTTTTATTAGGCATACACAAATTCTCATTTAAAAGCAAAGAACGTATTCGTAATGAGAAAGGGTATGTGGTTGATATCGCCTTCATAACTGAAAGGGATGATGCTATGAACGGACAAAATCTGGGGTGGAAATTAGAGAATATCACTTATGTTGAACTATTAAGAAGAAATAAACCTTTATTCTATGATATTTTCTACTATCGAGAGCAATATGAAATTGACTTTGTAATCTGTGAAGGAAATAATGTCAGAGAATTAATTCAGGTATCCGTTGATATTTCTTCTGCAAAAACTTATAATCGGGAAATATCAGCATTGTGTAAAGCTTCTACTGATTTAAAATGCAATAAATTAACTCTAATAACCATGAATGACAATAGGATTGTTGAAAAAGAGAATCATACAATACAAATTATATCTATCACAGACTGGTTATTACAAGAATAAAAAAAAGAAAATGTGGCTATCTTATAAAAAGGTCGTACCCCCCCCTGCTGAAAGCAGGGATGTACGACCTGACAGGAACCGATACGCATTCTTCAAAACATTTCAAAGAATGGCTCGGAACACGGATTGGCAGTCGAGACAGGGACATGCTTTGGGCACACTTCCCGGCATGTCGCGATGGCCTCTGAGTTGCGCTTTCGGGAAGAGTTTCAGTAACCTCGACAGAAGTTGTTCCAGTTGCTCGAACTGCTCCGGGGTGAGCGTATCAGCAGGATGTCCTTCCGCGTCCAGTCCGCCTTCGTAGCATACACCGATGGAACATCGGTTGAAGGGACGACAATGGACACCCACTTCAAGCAACCGGCGATGCCGGCTGACAGTGCCGTCACGACGGACATAAAAGTGATAACCGATAGTACGGAACCCACGGGCACGATGGTCGCGCAAGAGTTGCTCCACGGAATAGTTGCAGTCACAACGGGTAGCGGAACAGTGCAGAATGATGTAGCGTACCGAGTCGGTGGAGTTCATCATCAGTCCGCTCTCCACCCCGGTGAGGAGTTCGCGCTCGTTAAGCACTTCATCCCCGCCTACGGTCATGGGAAATGTTTCCTGTATCATGGCAGCATACATTCTACAATGGTTGAACAACTAGTCACGCCCAGTGCCGTGAGAGCCGCGATGGCTGCCTGGATGATGGCATTGAGCAGAGACACCCAGGTGATTTTATTCTTTTTTACAGAGTCAGACATGTGAATTATGAATTACAAATTACGAATTTTTAATTTCCAACGCTTCCGGCGTTAGATTCATCCCAGCGGGTTTTCATCCAATCCTCCACCTCCGGGATTGTCGCTTCCGCCTTCATCATCCACGTCACCCGGGTCGGAGGAATTCACCTGCTTGATGACGTTTCCTTCCTTGTCGTAGCAGGTAATGTTGATGGAGGCTCCCTTCAGTTCCTGCTTGATGGTGGTACTGGGGGTGAAGATAACCTTGCGGGTGGTGATGAGTCCCGAACTCACATCCTCCACTTTGGCCACCGCCGCGGCTTGCAGGCCGAAGCGCATGGTACCCAGTCCGGGCACAGCGACAGAGTGCCCCTCGGTGGCCCATGCCTTGATGACTTCGCCAATAGCTTGCCAGGAGGCGTTAAGGGTTCCCTTCGGAATCCCCGACCGGATGGAGGCTTCGGATACTACTTTTTCCTGCTTCAGCGTGCTGTAGATTTCAGCCTGCATGATGAAGCGATATTCCCCCTTTGAGGGGCCTACCGCCAGTTTGGTCTGACGGGCTTTTACTTTGATTCCCATAATCTCAATAAAATTTAGTTAATAATGATGAGTGGTAAAGTAGTATGTACGTACTACTTTACTAACTCAAGAAGCTGTGGGCAAAGATATGACAGGGTGAAACCCGGCTTATGGGTTTCGGTGGGTTTTGCAAGTTTCCTCTTTACGGGTCGCCCAGGTGGCGTACAATTAGTGACACTTGCCGGGAGGTGAGCAACTTCTGCGAGCGATGGTAGCCAGCGGCTTCCAGCTCCTCCATCAGGAGAGGACAGCCGTGAATCCAGCGCATCAGACGGTTAGTAGCCACCGCAGGTATTGAATCGGGAAAATACAGCAGAGCCAATTCACTCTTCTTCATGGAAATGGGATGGAAAAACATTGTAAGAAAATTAAAAATTAAAATTGAAAAAAGAAGGGCCGCAGGGTGCTCAACTTGGAATTTTTTTTTCCCTAACTGGAGAAAAATATTTTCCTAACTGGAGAAAAAAAACGGGCTTGTGAAACTTGTGCAAACTTGCAAACTTGCAAAACTTGCAGGGCCTCCTCGCCCCCACACACGTATGCATATACACACGCATGCGAGGGCGGCTCCGGGCACTCACTTAAATTTGTACTCTCCACGGCAGGCGTGACCCAGCCGGCCTTTGTCTGCCATGCGTTTCAGCATGGAGTCTATCGTGCCGGGAGCCATTCCGCACCGTTCGCCCTCCAGCAGGGCCTGAGCACGGGTGAAGCTGAGAGGAAGCCTGTCAAAGAATACCTCCTGCGACGCTTTCGGCTGCGACACGACATCCGCGGACGGAAGGAACGAAAGTATATGGCACGAATGAAAGTACAGAGGTTCCGCAAGTGCGAGCGCCGCATGGAAATCATCATCGCTTACGCTGAGCTCAAACCGTGGCACCACTCCGTCCTGCACGTTCTCTTGTGGAATATGGGGTGCGGGAGACAATCCCGGACATGACATCAGCATCCGCACGATGTTGTCCGGCACCATTTCGGCCTCCGTCAGCAAGGCATCGAGCGAACGCAGCAACGCCACGACGCTGATGATTCGACAGATATTGATGGCAATGCGCACCACAGCGCTTCGCATGGAGTCGCCATGAACCGCGCCCGCACGGCCGAACACGCACGAAAGGTGAGCGTTGAACTCCTCCTTCTGCCTCCCGGTGAGCTTCAGGCTTATGCCGCTAACGGCTGCCTTCAGTGCATCGAGCCACAGTTTCCAACGCTCGCCCCAGGCAGTGAACATGCGGTCGTAGTCCGTTTCGGAGTGACCGAACTGATCCATCCACTCATCTACGGCAGGCATGTAGTAGAACACCTGGCGCGAGAAGAGTCCGTTCTCTACCGATGGAATAAGCGGCTTTACCTGCGCGGGGGTTCCGCTGAGCAGTACACTGAGGTATGATTTGGGGCATTCACGATATTCATGATTGGTGCGGCGATTGTAGGCCAGCCTCTCATGGTCAAAGCTTTTGCGGAGTGTGTCGCTCCAATGGCCGTAGTCGGCGCCTATGGCCGCGCTCACGGTGTCAGCCTCGGTTTCGCATATCAGCCCGGCACCTTCGGCATCCATCAGGTTTTCCATCATACCTGCTCCGGAATTGTCTCCCGCAATGAGAAACATCTTCATGAGAGGTGGTTCGGGTTCAGGAATGTTAGCCTTCTCCTTGCCCATCGCGTCCCATTTCGCTTTTTCCAAGCGATAGGCTTTCGTCTTTGTGTAGTAGGCTTGCATCAGCGAGTCGTGCATAGGCTCTACCAAGCGGCGTACCCATGTCAGCGCTCCTTTTCCGGAAGCGGCAGGGGCAATGACAAAAGTTTGCAGGCACGGATATTTACTTTTTCGCCCGTAGGTAAAGCTCAACAGCCTGTTAATGGAAGCACCGAATACAGTCACCGCTCCCAGCAGCAGGATGTCCCTTTGTGCAGATGTATCTCCACAGTCTATGACCTGTTGAAGGAATCCGGGCCACCGGTAGTCCGGAAAACAAGGCAGAGAGACGGATATGGGTTCAGCGGACAGCTTCTTCGTTTGTTCCGCTTGCTTCTGCTCACGCACGCACGTGTGTGTGGGGGCGAGGGGGGCCTGCAAGTTTTGCAAGTTTGCAAGTTTCTTGTCGAGGCGTACCCCTGCCAATTGCGCCAGATGTAATACCGTTCCCAGGGAATTACCTCCCCGCCCGTGCTGCAAGGCATGGCTGTAGAGCTTGTCCGCTTCATCCTGCCGGTACTTGTCGGACAAGCGGCAAAGGCGGTGGAAAAAGCCGCGTCCCGCTTCACCGCAACTATTACCCATGGCAAAGGCCAATGGCATGTATTCCTGATAAGTGGGGGCAAGATTGATCCCCGCCTGTTCTACGGCAATGGTCAGTTGTTCTATAATGTCAATATCGTTCATGAAAATATTTATGATTTGTGATTTATACACTTCGCTTCTTCATCGTATGCCAGGAAGCAGGCTCTCGACATATCAGCATTGGCGGTATCGGCTTTCAAGCCGTGCTTCCATTCCAGATAGTCCCAGGCGGTGTGCACCGCCTTGTCAAACGACTGTTCAAGCGTATCCGTGAGATTCAGCCGGTAGGGTACAAAGAGTTTCACTCCTTTAGCACCAGGGCTTACGAAGGCAAGGTCGGGTTGCAGCACTTCATCGGCAAAGAGGCAGTCACGCCACATTGCAGCTTCTTCGGTAGAAGCAAGATGGTCGATATCTATCACGAATAGTCCGGAGGGTACCATGATACACTGCTCCCGACAGTACGAAAAGATTCCGGCAGGCGTGACGTAAGGCAATAACGTCTGCTTTTTTCCACGGAATACCTTATCATTTTCCATATCGGCCCTTACTCTTTTTGTCAGTTCCTTCAGACGGGAATCGGAAGAGATATAAGCATGAAGTCCCGCTACGCTGCACACCCCCGCAGGTACTTTATTAGTGATGGGAGCGTTGAAAAAAGACATAATATACTCTTTCATGATGTTGATTCTAATTTAATTAAAAATATATACTATAATTTCAGACTTATGTCTACAAATATACGGCGTATAAATCATCCTTTTCACTCCGTTAAAAGGCATTTACTAACCGTTTACACTCATTAAACGTTCATTGATTATTCATTGAAAATTATTAAATAGAATGGAGAAAGAAAATATAAATATGAACGACAAACCGGAAATAGAGATAAAGATATTCGGCGGTACGAACATGATAGCCCCGGCAGGCGCTACCGCCGTTCAGAATTTTTACGGCGATCAGTTTGCCGAGGTCGCCATCCGTCCCGAAGAAACCGAGGGCATTGAAAGTCTGAACGATGCCGAGTGCCTTCTCTTCACCTACGTGCCCGACGTGAAAAAAGTGCATGAGTACACCCGACTTCTGGGCGAATGCGCCACCGCCCACGATCTGGCAAGTGTAGTAAGCATCATGCTCAGCGAGCCCCGCGTGGGCAAGGACACGGTGGTGAAAGGCACCTTCATCGAGGTTCTTCTTCCTTTCGCTTCCCGACTGACATCGGGGGCAAAGGTGGACAATGTGAGACAACAGATTAATAATATGCTGATGAGGCAAGGGAGAGGAGGAAAATAAAAGAAAGCTTTGTTTGGAGAAAACGGGCGGATTTTGTTACTTTGCCAATAAACCATACGTGAAGGAGGAAACAGATATGATGCAGCGACGACTTTATCCGGTAGGGATACAGACTTTCTCAAAAATACGGGAAGATAATTATTTGTATATAGACAAAACGGAATACGTTTATCGAATGACACATTCCGCATCAAGCTATGTGTTTCTGAGCCGTCCGCGCCGTTTCGGGAAAAGCTTATTAACCAGCACGCTTCATTCTTATTTCGAAGGCCGGAAAGAACTGTTCGAAGGTCTTGCCATAGAGGGACTGGAGACGGAATGGACCCGGTATCCGGTGCTTCATTTCGACATGAGCACGGCGAAGCACGTGAACAGGGAGCAACTGGAACAGGAATTGAATCTCAAGTTATTGAAGTATGAAAAAATCTATGGCAGAGAAGAAGGTGAAATAAATGCCAATCAGCGCTTGCAAGGTCTTATAGGACGTGCTTATGCTCAGACCGGCCGGCAGGTTGTTGTTTTGATAGACGAATATGACGCCCCGCTTCTCGATGTGATGCATGAAGAGAAGAACCTGCCCACGCTTCGGAACGTAATGCGGAATTTCTACAGCCCGCTCAAGGCGTGCGACCCTTATTTGCGTTTCGTGTTCCTGACAGGTATCACGAAATTCTCTCAACTGAGCATCTTCAGCGAATTGAACAACATCAAGAATATCAGCATGGATGAACCGTATGCCGCTATTTGTGGCATTAGCGAAGAGGAAATGCTGACCCAAATGTCCGATGATCTTAATCTTTTGGCTGACAAGCTGAAGGTTACCCGCGATGAAATCATTGGTCAGCTGAAAGGGAACTATGACGGCTATCATTTCACCTGGCCGTCGCCCGACCTATACAATCCGTTCAGCCTGCTGAATGCTTTTGCCGATGGCAAGATGAACTCTTATTGGTTCGGCAGCGGCACGCCTACCTATCTGATAGAAATGCTGAACAAGTATGGCGTTGCTCCCCAACAGATAGGAGGACGGAAAGTATTTGCCACAGCTTTCGATGCTCCAACGGAACGGATGACGGATATTACCCCGTTGCTCTACCAGAGTGGCTATGTCACCATAAAGGACTACTCTTCGTTGACAATGCTTTATACACTCGACATTCCCAATAAGGAAGTGCGCATCGGACTGATGCAGAGCCTGCTTGCCAATTATCTGCACCGATATACCAACGACGGTCTCACCACCGTGGCTTTGCTGTACGAAGCTATTGTCGAAGAAAGGTTGGACGATGCCCTGCGCCTGTTGCAGACTTTCCTTTCCACCGTTCCCAAGTGCGACAATACCGATTATGAGGGTCATTATCAATCCTTGCTCTATGTCATATTCAGCCTTCTGGGTATGTACGTCGATGTGGAGGTACGCACGCCTCGTGGTCGTGTAGACATGGTGATGCGCACGCACGCCATTCTTTATGTAGTGGAGCTGAAACTGAACAAGAGCGCCGACGACGCCATGCAGCAAATCGATCTGAAGAATTATCCTGAACGCTTCGCCCTGTGCGGACTGCCGATAGTAAAAGTAGGAATTAACTTCGACAGTGAACGGAAGACATTGGGGGAGTGGAAGATAGAAGGGCTATAGAAAAAAAATAACGCCGTTATGGCGGATATGTTATTCGCCAGTCATGAGCATCAGGATTTTCAATCCGAAGGTTTCTATACCCCATTATATCTTTAAAATTAAACCTTTCATCTTTTAAAAACAGTGTTTATACAAAAGACAAACGTAGAGGGTTTGGCCATCATTGAGCCACGCCTTCTCAAAGACGCACGCGGTTACTTCTTCGAGTCTTTCTCCCAACGGGAATTCGAAGAGAAAGTGCGCAAGGTGAATTTCGTGCAGGACAATGAGAGTATGTCATCATACGGAGTACTTCGAGGGCTTCATTTTCAGAAGCCGCCTTTTGCGCAAAGTAAACTGGTGCGTTGCGTAAAAGGCAGCGTACTTGATGTGGCGGTTGACATTCGCAAAGGATCGCCCACATACGGTGAGCATGTGGCTGTAGAATTGTCAGAGGATAATCATTTGCAATTCTTCATTCCCAAAGGTTTTGCCCATGGTTTTGCTGTACTGAGTGAGGTAGCTGTATTTCAATACAAATGTGACAACTATTATGCTCCACAAGCCGATGGTGGAATCAGCATCTTGGATGAAGGTATAGGGATAGACTGGAAAATACCGGTTGATAAAGCGATACTTAGCGAGAAAGATATGAAGCATCCGTTACTGAGGGATTTTGAGAGTCCGTTTGAATATGGGATGGGGCTTTATGAATGATAAATGTGGTCACAACAGATTTCCACGAATAAATTAGAATACAATGGGGCCAAACAGGAACTGTGCATTAGACATTGCAAAGGCTATTTGTATTATTTTGATGGTAATAGGACATAGTGGATGCCCCGACTATTTGCATCGCTTTATCTATATGTTCCATATGCCTTGCTTTTTCTTTATAAGTGGTTATCTATTGAACGATAAATATCTGACTAATTTAAAAACAGGATTATGGAAGAAGATAAAAGGTTCTTATTATCCCTTTATCAAATGGTCAATGATATTTCTATTATTACATAATGTATTTGCATACTTACATATTTACGATGCAAGTTATTCTTTGAAAGAAATCGCCATTAAGTTTGTACGCATACTCACAATGACAGGCAGTGAACAGTTATTGGGTGGATTCTGGTTTTTGATTTCACTTTGTTGGGCTTCTATCGCTACGATAGTATTCTTTCACTTTATGCAAAAGATGAATAATTTATCATATATCAACATTTTTTTGGGGGTAATTCTACTCCTCACAATGGCTACTTTATGGAATCATCTACCCATTAAGCTACCAGCCAATTCGGAGAACAGACGCTTTTGGCAACGGCATTCTATATGAGTGGATATATCTACCGCAAAATAGATTTAAAATGTAATTATCCGCATATAATCGAATTAGCATTGTTTATTATCCCTATTATAGCCGCACAGTTCACTAATTTAAGTATGGACTGCAAAAATAATGTTGTTCTACTCTATTATGTCATAGCAATATGCGGAACGATAGCCACTATACAACTGTCGCGATGGCTATCGTATGCAAGAATTGCATCACTATTGGCCTATATTGGAGACAAGACACTTTATATTCTCACATTTCACTTTTTGTCGTTCAAGCTGGTAAGTTACGTATATATTGAGTATAGCCATCTGCCACTTGACAACTTGGCTCAATTCCCTGTATTGGAAGTTATGAGCAGCTGGATGTGGATAGTGTATACACTTGTAGGGATATCACTATCTCTGATGATTTGGAAATTGGTAGATAAAGTTACTAAATATCTATGAATTGATTACTAACATTGAGTTTTTACCGTATGAAAGATAGACTGAAAAATATCGGTTGATAAAGCGATACTTAGTGAAAAAGGCACGAGGCATCCGTTATTGAGTTTTTTTTGAGAATCCGTTCTATTTTCGGATTGACTTTTATGAATGATAGAGATGACTACAAAGGCACCCATGACTTATTGAGAAACAAATGAAAAAACAAAGAAACGAATCATTAGACATTATTGGTGGATTATTGATTATTCACATGATTAGTGGACATATCTTTGGAAACTTTACCCAATTGGATGAATGTTCATTCTTCCGTATAGAACGATTCCTGCTTTTCTTCTTCATGCCATGGTTCTTTTTCAAAGGAGGTATGTTCTTCAAGCACAATCCAGACTATAAAGCATTTGCACAAAAGAGTTTCAAGCGACTGATGATACCTTTCCTGTTTTGGGGTATCATTGGCACATTCTTCTTTCTTTTCTATGTTGCTACGAGTGAATACAACAGTGTCTTAGGATGGTATTTGGCTCCAATCAAGTTTCTTATTGATGTGGGGAGCTTCTTAGGCAATGAGCCTCTTTGGTTCCTGCTATCTTTATTTATTGCCAAAGTAGTATATAACTATTGTTTTAACAACAAAGTGTTAACATGGATTTGGATAACTGTTTCTGTTGTAGTTCCCTCGGGATTCTATTACGCCGAGTTTATCTCTTTGCCTATAGTAAGCCACTCCCTTCTCGGCTTTTTCTTTTTTCATTGTGGTTATCAATTAAGAGAAAAGCAATATCTTGCTAAGTTATTTATTACCAGTATCGGATTTTACTTGGCAATTGTGGTTTTCAGCCCAACGTTCGTCGGAATGTACCGGAATGGATTAGTATTCGGTGATTGTTACCTTATCTATTTTCCATACGCTTTTGTTGCAATTATCGTCTGCAATAATATATTTAGATATTTCGCCCCATCCAGATGTAACAAAATTTCACAAATAATTCATATCCAGCAGATTACAACTATCCTTGAAAGCGTAGGACGCAACTCGATGAATTATCTCGTTACTCATTGGATTCTATTACTGATAATAAAAACGATAATGGTGAATTTCTTGGGAGTAAATAATAGTTGGACTAAGTTTTGGGTTATGGTAATAGCCTGCATCCTAATCCTTCCATTGCTCAGCCGAGTATTGAACCATCCTCATTTTGACATTGTAATGGGAAAAAATAAAAGGTCATAGCAACCAATCTCCTTATGACACATTCATTTTATTTGAAAAAATAGTGTATGAATCAACAATCAAATAGCAGTAAAATAGCAAAAAACACAGCACTACTATACTTCCGGTCATTGTTTGTAATGTCTATCTCACTCTATACGAGTAGAATTATCCTAGATTCTTTAGGACTTGATAATTATGGTATCTATAATGTAGTTGGTGGAGTGGTAGCAATGTTTTCTCTTTTATCAGGTTCATTGTCAAGTGCCATTAGCAGGTATCTGACTTTTGAACTTGGCAAAAAAAACATCAAGAAATTAAGGAGTGTGTTTTCTACATCAGTGGCTATTCAGATTGCTTTAGCTCTTTTGATTGTTGTTATCGCAGAAATTGCAGGAGTATGGTTTATAAACTATCACATCAATATTCCAACAGGCAGATTAGAGGCTGCAAACTGGGTATTGCAATGCTCGATTGTGACTTTTGCAATAGGTTTGATTAGTGTACCCTACAATGCAACAATCATCGCCCATGAACAGATGAATGTATTTGCCTACATCAGTATCATAGAAGTCATACTAAAACTGTTGGTCGCATATTTGCTTTATATATCACCATTTGACAAGCTAATTGTTTACGCACTACTATTGGTCATTGTATCTATGGCCATTCGATTCATTTACGGGGTCTATTGTAAGCGCCATTTTAGTGAATGCGGAGGCCGATTTGTGATTGATAAAAACATCATAAAAGAAATGTCAGGATTTGCCGGATGGAATTTTTTAGGCGCAGGATCTTATTTACTAATGACACAAGGTGTCAACATCCTCATGAATCTATTTTTTACTGTCGCCATAAATGCAGCACGAGGTATTGCAGGACAAATGGAAAATGTAATTATGGGATTGGTCAATAATTTCACTACTGCCTTAAATCCTCAAATCACCAAATCCTATGCCACGCAAAACAAAGAGTATATGCACCAGTTAATCTATTATGGTTCAAAGTACTCTTTCTTCTTAGTATTGTTGTTTGCTCTACCTATTGTATTGGAAACAGAAACCATATTGTGGCTTTGGCTCGGTATAGTGCCCGATTATACTTCACAATTTATCAGGTTAACATTGATGCTCTCTTTGTTGTCAGTAATCTCTACCCCCTTAGTAACAGCGATGCTTGCTACAGGTAAAATAAAAAAGTACCAAATAATTGTAGGTGGAACCGGAATGTTAGTGTTTCCTATGGTGTATGTCGGATACTATTGGGGTATGTCTCCCGAAACAGCTTATTACATCACATTTGGAATATTCATTATTCAACTAATTTACAGATTAATTCTGCTCCAAAACATGATAGAACTTTCCCCAATAGAATTTATTCAGAAAGTCATTGTGAAAAATGTTACAGTTACCGTTGCAGCCTCCATACTTCCCTATTGTTTACATGAATATATCAAGATAGAAAACGTTTTTTTAAAGTTACTGTTGGTAGGGAGTGTTTCTATAGTTTCAACTCTTATTTGCATTTACTGGTTGGGATGTAATCAAAATGAAAGAGCTTTTATGGCAAATAAATTATCTATAATAAAAAGTCGGTTAATACACAATTAATCACTAACTATTAATCTTTAAGTTATGTCTTACATTTATGTTGTAAAAAATACAATCACAAAACTCTTTTCAAAACGTCCGATAGTCAAAAAAGTCAATGTGGTGCGGCTTCAGCCATCGGAATTACTTCAAGGAAGATGTGCCCTGATAACAGGAGGAACAAGTGGCATTGGGTTTGCCATAGCACAAACGATGCTTGACGCTGGAGCTATAGTGGTCATTACCAGTCGTAGCGAACAACGCCTGCACGAGGCTTGTGAACGGTTGAGAAATACTAATCTTATATATTCAGATAGAGTTTTCGGATATGTAATGGATAATAGGAAAGTGAATCAACTAAAAAATCGATTTAATGATATACTCACCCAGCTCAAAGGAAAAAAAATAGATATACTTGTAAATAATGCAGGCGTACAAAGCGGAACTTTCGGGTTCACTACTGAAGAGGAATACGATTTCGTGTTAGATACGAATCTGAAAAGTGTTTATTTCCTTTCACAACTAGTAGCCAACTATATGCGAGACAACCATATCTGTGGAAACATATTAAACATCGCCTCATCAAGTAGTTTGCGCCCCGCAAACTCTCCATATATCGTATCGAAATGGGGTATTAGAGGGTTAACTTTGGGACTTGCCAAAATGCTCATACCATACAATATAGTGGTCAACGGAATCGCTCCTGGCCCTACAGCTACTCCAATGCTAATGCGTGATGAGTCGAAGGGTATTGAAAATAAACGAAATCCTATGGGACGGTTGGTGTCACCCAGTGAAATAGCCAATATGGCAGTAGTACTAACCTCAGGACTGAGCCGGACGGTAGTTGGCGATGTAGTATATATGACAGGTGGTGCAGGAGTTATCACTTTTGATGATGTAGATTGTAATTTTTAAAAATAGACTATGAGTATTCAAAAATATTCTGCTGAAAGAAATGTACAGATTGTTATAGAACTATTAAAACTCAATAACATCCGCAAGATTGTGGTTTCTCCAGGAGCCACGAACGTAAGTCTAGTAGCAAGCATGCAATCTGACCCATTTTTTGAAATGTATTCTGTCGTTGATGAACGCTCAGCTGCTTATTTTGCATGTGGCTTATCAGAGGAATCGAACGAGCCTGTTGTACTAAGCTGTACAGGAGCCACCTCTTCACGCGATTATATGCCGGGACTGACAGAAGCATTTTATGCCAAACTCCCAATATTGGCAATTACCTCCTCCATGACAACCAGCCACGTCGGACACTTGTTTGCTCAATCAACCGATCGATCCGCCCCACCTAAAGATGTAGTCGTGAATTCCTTTGTACTACAGCCGGTCAAAGATGCCGACGATGAGTGGGACTGTATGATGAAAGTGAATAAAGCCATCTCTTATTTGAGCATGAATGGAGGTGGACCAGTACATTTAGACCTCACTACTCGATTCTCGATGGATTTTTTAGTAGAACAAATTCCTGTTGTACGTAATATCCAGAGAATTGATGCAGAAGGCATTTTTCCCCCTTTACTTAAAGGTAGAGTAGCTATATTTATAGGTTCATTCCATAAATGGTCTCCCCAATTAATTGTAGCAATTGATATTTTTTGTGCTACGCATAACGCTGTAGTACTTTGCGATCACACAAGCGGTTATCAAGGGAAATATCGCATACTTTCTGCTTTGTATGCAGCCCAAGAGAAATACAGCCATGAATTGCTTCAAGTAGATTTGCTCATCCACATGGGGGAAATCTCTGGTGACTATTATACCATAGGTGCATTACACCCTAAGGAAGTATGGAGGGTAAATGAAGATGGAGAAATTAGGGACCGTTTTCAATCACTAACATATGTATTTAAAATGAAGAGTACCACCTTTTTTGAACATTATTCAAAAGACGGTATAGCTAAAGATGACAGTTTTTTAGTTGCTTTCAAGGAGAAAACCAATTTGATTCGGTCACAGATTCCAGAGTTACCATTCTCGAACATTTGGATAGCCGCCCAAACTGCTCCCTGTATTCCAAAAGGTGCCATAGTTCATCTTGGTATTCTACAATCCTTGCGTTCGTGGAACTTTTTCGAGACAGATTCTTCCGTCCGGTTTCATAGTAACGTTGGTGGTTTTGGCATCGATGGCAACTTTTCGACATTAGTTGGCGCTTCATTAGTCAATCCAGATAAATTGTATTTCGGTATATTGGGAGATTTATCATTTTTTTACGACCTTAATATTATTGGTAATCGCCATTTAAGCAGCAATATTAGATTACTAGTCATTAACAATGGAAAAGGCCTGGAATTCCGCACCTATAAACATAGAGCTTCCATATTTGGAGAAGACACTGACAAGTATATTGCGGCAGCAGGGCATAATGGTAGTCAGTCTAAAGAATTAGTAAAGCACATGGCACAGGATTTAGGCTTTCACTATTTGACGGCAGACTGTAAAACTTCATTCAAGAATGTAATATCTAACTTTGTGAATCCGCAATTAGGAACTGCTCCAATAATCTTTGAAGTGTTTACTAATACCGATGATGAAGTGGAATCACTAAGGCTCTTGCAAAACACACTTGTTGACAATCACTTTGTAACAAAGCAAAAACTAAAGTCATCGGTGACATCCATAATCGGATCTCAAACCATATCAACCATAAAAAAAATACTGAAATAACGGAAAAATCATGAAGCGTGTAGGCATAATTACATATCATCAAGCTAATAATTTTGGAGCAGTACTACAATGTTATGCTTTGCAAGAAATACTAAAGAGATTAGATTTTGACGTAAAAGTGATTGATTATCGACACCCCTTTACAGAGTTAATTTATAATCCTATACGTTGGGATATAATAAAAAAAGGTTTAACCAATCCTCGATTATTAGCAGGATACCTATTCAAAGTATTCCCTATACTATATAAACGTGCCCAAGCATACAATTCATTCCGAAGCCGTTTTCTGCAATGTAGCCGTTCTGTAAAATCAGGACGAAAGATGCTGCAATGTTTTGACGTCTATCTTATTGGATCAGACCAAATGTGGAGTTTACATCCTACGAATAACATTATTGAGCCTGTTTATTTTGGCGAATTTACAGTGCCCAAAGGAAGCAGCATTCAGGGGTATGGCATCAGCTCCAATATTGAATCACTCCACACAATAGGGAAAAAGTATCTGACTGACAGTGCGAAACGATTCGAACGTCTGTCGTTTAGAGAAGAAATCGTTAGAGACGAAGTTTACCAAATGACCGGTATATATGGTGAAGTAGTGGTTGACCCCACTCTGTTATTGAATACGGAAGATTGGAATCACTTAATTACCCATAACCCAATAGACGAGCCATATCTGTTGACCTACTTTTTAAGCAATGACACGGATAACGAGATTTTCAGGACAAAAGTATCAGACTTTGCCAAGCAAAACAATTTAAAAGTGGTGGACATATTTGACATTGCATATTCTCCTATTGCATTCTTAACTGCAATCAAATATGCCTCAGTGGTTTTTGCAGCCAGTTTTCATGCAACGGTTTTCTCCATAATATTTAAGAAAAAGTTCTATGCATTCCGTAGTTCTGATGGTCGTGATATAAGATATATAAACCTACTGCATAATTTAGGATTGGACAAACACATCGTATCTACAGCCAACATAAGCTCATTAGCATTGGAGGACATCAATTATGCACATACAGATTTATTGTTAGACGCACTTCGCCAACACTCCATTCAATACCTTAAAACACTTTGATTATGAATATCCCCAAAGTAAGTATCGTTATTCCCGTTTACAATGTGGAGCCGTATATCGAACGCTGCGCACGCTCACTGTTTGAGCAGACACTCGATAGCATAGAATATCTGTTTATTAACGATTGCACACCTGACCGCTCAATGGAAGTGTTGCAACAAGTGTTGAGTTCATACCCGAACCGTCAAAGTCAGGTACGCATCATCAACCAGCCTTACAATATGGGTGCTGCTAAAGCTCGTGAAATAGGCATAAAGGCTGCCAGCGGAGAGTATATCATCCATTGTGACAGCGACGATTGGGTGGATAAAGAAATGTATCGCACCATGTATGAAAAAGCGGTGAAGAGTAGATTAGACTGCGTACTTTGTCGCTCGATATATTATACAGACGGTAGTTCACATAAGATGATAAAATATACTTTTAAAGAAGACAAGATGAAGTTCATTGCCGAACTTATTTATGGCAGAACATCTGTCAGTCTTTGGAACAGACTGGTTAAGAGAGATATTTATCAACTCCATGATTTCATATATCCTACCGATCACATGATGGAAGACAGAGTCTATTCTATTCAAATTTCTTATTATGCCCAGTCACATGGCTGTGTTGATAGTCCTTTCTATTATTATTATCAACGCTCCGATTCGGTGTGCGGCAACACCTCTAATGAGGGAATGCTGCGTAACTTCCATCAAGCAAGTGCAAATTTTGCAATTATAGAGCATTTTTTGCGAGAAAAAAAATTGCTGAGCGAATATAAGAATGCTCTATTCCATTTTGAGTTTGTAGTAAGAGGCTTCCTAATTCCATTACTAAAAAAGAACAATAAATATCGCCGTCTGTGGATGAACAGTTTTCATAGGGGAATAAGCAGAATATGGCTGTCCAGATCAATACCATGGATGATGAAAGTTATCTCATTCTTCATCATAGTCGGAGCCTATCCTGCTATTTACAAGCTATCGCACATCAGGAGAAAATAAACCAAACAAAACAAGTAAGTTATGACTTGGAACAATATTCAATGGAAACTACGAATGTTAATGTTTGACTATCATCAAATATTAACAAGCAAGATAGATAAAAACATCTCGATACTTTGTAATAACTGCATAGGAGCATTTGTTGCGCATGACTTTCGACTTCCATTCAATTCTCCTACGATAAACCTGATGATACCTCCATCCGACTTTATTGAGTATATTGCCAACCTCGAATATTACACCAATGCGCCCATCGAACCAACAAAATCCGACCAATCATGGCCAATTGCTTTGCTGGGAGGTAAAGTACATATACATCTAATTCATTACAAAACAGTTGAGGAAGGGGTTCTCGCTTGGCGGCGGCGAGAGACACGTATTAATGCGAAACGGATGTATTTCGTACTAATCGAAACCGACGGTTGTACCTACGAAGACCTGGAACGCTTCGACCAATTACCCTACAAAAACAAAGTAGCCCTAACCCACAAGTCCTATCCACAAATCAAATGTGCTCATTATATAAAAGGATATGAAAATCAGAATGGAGTAATTGATTCTTATCGTTTTCACAAGATACTTCCGTTACGAATTTATGACCAATTCAATTGGATGAAATTTTTTTAAACAGAAATAGAATAAAACTCTTTGTTCTTTGGGAGCGGAAAGATGGCGGGTGTGTCGGCTGCATACCATACGATCCTCTCCACCTGCAAGATGCAAGGCATCTCCGGGCTGCAATATCTGAAAGAATTCTTCAAACAGATAGTGCTGGATCGTACCGATTACAAAAATTTATTACCGATGACCATCGGAACAACCAATAAGAAACATTAAAAAACAATCCTACTTTTGACGTTATTTAAGGGAAGGCCACCACTAAGTGGCTTTCCATAGGCGACACGTCAAATTTGGACGCTAACGTTTCATCCTATTTTTCCATTGCAAATATACAACCAATACTATCAAATGAGGTTCTTAAAACAAGTATAGATATGATACCAAAAAAAATTCATTTTTGTTGGCTGAGTGGTGATGAATATCCCCCACTTATAAAATACTGTATAGACACATGGCATCAAGTATTACCTGAATATGAAATAATACTTTGGAATGCCCAACGCTTCGATATAAACAGTATACCATGGGTAAAAGAGGCATTCGAAGCCCAAAAATACGCTTTTGCAGCCGATTATATCCGACTCTATGCAATTTACACCGAAGGCGGAATTTATCTAGACTCAGACGTAGAAATGCTAAAGTCGTTTAACCCATTACTACATTATAAATCTTTTATCGGCTTCGAGGCTTCTACCGGCGGTATAGAGGCTGCGATATTTGGTGCAGAAAAAGGAACTGAGTGGTGCAAGATTGCTATGGATTCTTATCGAGATAAACATTTTAGCCTAAATGACAAGGGAAGTGTTAGATTAAGTTTAATTGCTCCTGTTATATTTAAAGATGCATTACAAAAATATTATCCAGACTTCCCGACCAATGCCCCCTATAGAGAGGTGGTACTACAGGAAACTAAGATGCTTGTTTGTCCTGTCGAATATTTTTCACCTTTGAAATACGATTTGGACAAAAATCGTGGAAGTAAAAAGGACGTGGCAAAACGGTATAGAAATAATCCACAAACTTATTGTATACATCGTTTTACTGCCACATGGGGAGTCGGATGTCCTATGTATATCCGTGTTTGGGAATACATCAAGAAACGTATTCAAGAACTCCGTGTGGTGATAAAAGTACTAACGAATCTTAAATGATTTCCTCATCGAAAAA
>OHDT01000534.1_pt1 | contig 22407 bp, 17 predicted proteins | sample 1567061 | NCBI WGS metagenome assembly OHDT01 (sample SAMEA3879506, study PRJEB24766) | human gut metagenome | biome: human-associated habitat; feature: feces | place: USA | collected 1985/1987
AGGCACTCCGGATCATCCTCCGAAACTCCATACATGATCCATGTTCCGTCTTTTGATTCCATAAACTCTCCTAAATTATTCGCCCCTCAAGGTGATCCATCTCATGGAGCACTATCTGGGCTATATATCCGTTGAACTTCATACGTTTTTTTGCAAATGATGCATCCTGAAACTCTACTTCTATGTCTCTATACCTTGTCACCTTTCTCGTGCCGTCCAGAGACAGACATCCCTCCTCTGTCTCGTAAGCCCCCGACTTTGATAGAAGAACCGGGTTCAGCATGACAACATTGGCAAATCCCATGCTGACGATGATTATCCTCTTCTTATATCCGATCATGTTGCCCGCCATGCCGACGCACCTCGCCTGATTTGCCGCTAATGTGTCCTGCATATCTGCTATGATCCCCGCATCCATAGGTGTCATCGGAGATGACTTCTGACTGAGAAACATCTGGTCTCTTACTATCTGTTTTACCATAGTCTATTACCTTTCCTTATCTACTCACCATTCTTCACATACAGGAATATTTTTGACTTGAGAAGCCTCTTCGGTGTTGCTGAGATCTCGCATATCTCCTCATATATACGGTTGCACACGATAAAATATGCTGCCATCGCCGTCAGCACATTCTTCTGATTTGCCCGCTGGAAATTATACATTCCAGTCTTCTCGTTCCTGTCACTTCTGGCATGTTTTACCAGATTATAGTCATTCCACCAATCTGCGATCCGGTCACCCACAAACGCACTGAACGGCTTCAGCTCGATATCTTCAAAAGTATCTATCGTCCTCACCGCATCCAGACGGATATCCGGGAATTTTCTAAGCACAGGAGTAAGCCTGTCATGTATGCTGTACTTCTTCCTGTAATCATCCTCCTCGACTATCTTGCAATATATCTCTATCAAAGAGTCTATATTGCTGCAGATATTCAGGAACATATTTATGTATCTGCTTGAAAATGTCGAGAAGTTGCTCTTGTGGATATCCACATACTCAGAACTGATCCGGACATCCTTCTCAATGATCTGGTATTGCTTCCAGAAAATATTCAGGAACTCCTTCTCAGTTATGACAACTCTGGTCTTCTTCACCAGAACATTTACCCACAAATGTCCCTGACCTGTCCTGTCAGGTCTCACATCCTGACTCGTCCATACATCCTCAAGAGCCGCGCCAGAAACCGAATACACCATATCACAAACCTTTGTCTCGGTATAATTGGCAAATGTTCTTCCATCATCCCGCGTCTGCTCACCTTTTCCATACTTCCACGAAGCATAGAATACACCGCCAATCTTAAGCGCTTTCATAACCTTCGCAAAAATCTTGATCATATCACCCTTGTCAACATGGAGCATCGAGGCACACGCCCACACCGCATCAAATTCATTTTCGCAGTTTATATCCTCAATACGCATATTCAGAGCAGGTCTTCCCGTGAGTTCATATGTCTTCTTACACATTGTTTCAGACGCATCCAGAGATACGACATCATATCCCTTGTCCAGAAAATATTTGCTGTCACGGCCACTGCCGCAGCCAAGGTCAAGAATCCTGCTGCCCGGCTTGAGATGTTCCTCAAAGCGTTTGTAAATGTCCGACATGTCTGCATTTCTGGTTACCTCGGAATATCTATCAGCATGTGTGTTGTAGTATTCTATTGTTCTGTTTGTATTTTTATCATCCATTAAAATCTGACCTCTTCCGGTTCATGTGTGGTGAGGGTTCGAATCCCCCTCCACTTTCATATGTATCTACAGATTATTTGCCTTTCGCAGCAGCTTCTCAAAAGACTCCGCAAATCTCTGGTCATCCTCTTCTGTCCTCTTCCTCGGCCCTTTGATATGATTCCTGCTCGATGCCCTTCTCGCTTTCTTGTTCAAATGTCTCTCCATAAGCATCTGATCGATATTCTCATTTGTATACCATTTTCCCGATTGATGTATCGCAAATGCACCTTTTCCCAGTGCCATCGCAGCCACGCCATAATCCTGAGTTACAACTATATCACCTCTATTGCAAATGCTTATCAGCTTGTAATCCACCGCATCCGCTCCGGCACCGACTACTACAACCTCACTGTAATCAGATGTGAGGACATGGTTCGTATCGCATAGAAGCGTTACCGGAATGTTGTATTTTGTTGCTATGTCTTCAACTATATCAACCACCGGACACGCATCAGCATCAACAAATATCTTCATTGACCTAGTCCTTTCTCGTGCTGTCTCTACAGCAACGCCTTTAATTTAGACGCCTCCTCTTCTGTAAGTGTCACACCCTTACCCATCTTCTCATGCTCCGGTGTCCACTCTCTGATATCATACTTTGGTGTGCCACCGTTCCACGATATCTTATTAAGTTCCTTAGTCCATCCCTTTGCACTTTCCGAGATCACTCCTATGTGCTCCACTATTTCGTATTTAAAATCTGCCATTTTCTATGTATCTCCTTTATCCTTTAAAGATAAAGCCCGTCACAACTCTTTGTTTGATGTGATGGGCCGTTGTTAATCATTATACCTGTTTTTATGAGGCTTTTCAATGATGCTATATCCTCTGAGACGTGGGATTACAATTATTGGAGCGAAGAAAACAATTCTTGATCTATCATGTCCATTGACTTCATCTTTGACAACCACTCATCTGGTATACCTTCAAGTCCATACATGATTCCCGCAAGTCCTCCGGCTACCGCCGCCGTAGTATCTGTATCGCTGCCCAGATTCACCGCCTTGAGCACACAATCCCTGTAGTTATCCGTCGTAAGCAGGCACCACATAGCCGCCACAAACGTATCAACCACATAGCCTGAAGATCCCATGCCATCACTTCTCAACACATTTTCAATACCGATAGCTCCCGACAACTTTGAATTGCCCGGCACATGTCTCTTTATCGACTCTGCCACATGCTTTGATACTGGCGCAAGTGGCAAGCGCCATACTTGTATCATCCGACCAGGTTCCCTCCGGCTGATTGTGCGTACCGTAGCCTATCATATCTGTGCACTCAAATGCGCCCCTGAATTTAAATTCATACGGGACGCTCAACGCATCGCCTACGACAAGACCGTATATGGCGGATTTTAAAGTATTTGTCTTGTTCTCATCTATTGATGCCAATAGTAAGTCATCTGTATCATCAAACATAAGTTGATATATTTCCTATCCCACCGCAAGTATTGAATCATCTAATACAGCAAAGTAAACCTCCATATCCACTAAGGAATCAAGAGAATCGGCAACTGCTCTTAGTGCAACCTTTCCATAAGTCTTCATTGGCAGCATTGACCACGCAATCAACATCTAACTCCGTTATTCCTGTTTTTACAATATGTATGTGTTCCATATAGGCTGACCTTCCTTCCATATTTAAAGTTCCAATCGTGAAATATCCATATGATTACCTGAATTGATCATTCTCTCGGTGTCACATTCTCAGTGTCCATTCTCGGCGTTATTTGTCTATTGGTCTTGTAAATTTGCACTTCGGATATGCACTACATCCCCAGAACATGCCATATTTGCCATTTCTTTTCACAAGTTCACTACCACAGAACGGACACTTTGTCTTGATATTTTCAATATGCTGTTTCTTTTCAGCAGTGCTCTTATTGGTCAGATTTGTCAGCTTATCCTTCATTGCCACTATCTCATCATGAGTGTACTTAACTGGCATACTGTCAATCTGAGAACGTAACCTTTTGAGCATATGTGGTCTACGCACTATTATAACATCCGATGTATCTGGCGGTACTTTCTTCAATGTGCACCTCTCAGAAAATACTATGTATGACATAAATTCTGACATTGGCTTTCCCAGATATTCTGCCAACGCCTTTATATGTGTCCTGTTCTGCTTTATTGGATTATAAAATTTATGTTTCTCTCCATTCGGAAAGCTCTGTGTCCAGTTCAACTGATTGTAATCGCCAAATATCCACCCGCTGTAATTCTTACTCTCAATTACAAATATGCCCTTCTCATGTATCATCAACATATCTATTTCCGTAGTCTTGTTACCTGTCGGGACATAAACATTCTTGAGGACAACAAGATCACCAGCTATGTTGTCATGCGTAAGTGCATATTCTGTTAAATACTCACCGTACTGCCCTACATTTCTGTAATGCAGGAGTGAGGTTATTATACCTGGCTGTTCGCCTTTTAGTATTTCTAATAATCCCATATTATAATTTTCCTAATATATTTTTTTACCTTTACTCTCAAACTCACGACCACCTATGTTTTTTTGTTTATATACATACAAGCTATCTATATTTCCACGATCAGCATTTTTAAATACTCTTGATGCTATATTTATAGTGTTCATAGGGTTTGTTGTAGCAAAAACATTCACAGTAACACCTTTTTCCAACATACGAACCTCAGTAATTATCGCATTTATGAACTGCTCACTAAAATGTCTTCCAAGATCTTTACCGTCGTTTCTACTCAACTTGATAACTGGTAATCCTCTCTTGCTTTGTGGTATTTGGAACTCTGAAATTGGATATGTATCTTCCAAAATTAAATTTATTTCTCGTACTTCATATACTTTTCCACACTTTAATATTTTTATTTCACGCTCATCCTCAATAACCGGATATTCTTTTTCGTTCAGCGGGTACTCTTGAAAAATATTATTGATTACTAATTTAAACTGCAACCATATAGGAACCAATACCAAATTACACTTATTAATTCCGAGAATTTTTGCACAAAAGCAAAACCAGAAATAACTATAATCATGGTATATATTTTTATTACACATTATGTAATTTTGGTTATATTTTCTAACCTTCAAAAATACAAAGAAAAAAAATACTACTGAAATAGCTAGGTTTCCTTTATTTAATGCTAATAACAATATGAAATTTTCCGGTTTGGGATAATCTTTCTTCATATATTCTCTAAATATGTTCTGAAAATCGACTAAATATGGAATTACAATTGATATTGCTAATATTGCAATCTCCAAAATTTGAACAATATTATCTATTATTTTTGACTTTATTTTTTTCACTATCTATAATATCCTTCCATAAATATGTGCCAATGCTTACAGGTAACCTATTTTCTCCCATGATTTTCCATATAGCTAAAGCTTTTCTTCCTGCAATTATATGGTAATGAATAACACTCTTATCGGCATATTTCTTTATTTTACGCCAATTAAGCATATCCAACGAAGAATAATGTGGAACATCTTCAGGATGAGTATGCCATTCCCCTACATATCTAATAGTATTATTACTTTCAACATATATTTTCTCAAACCACTCAACATGTTCTTGATCCTGTCTTATGAACCTAGTTCGTGTTTGCTTATCATTCCTCAAAGGTTCTGAAATAGCTTCTATAATAAGATTATCATTTGATATGTTTTCTCTTCCAAGTATAACCCCTCCGGCCTCTGGCATATTCCTACTGACTTGGCAATAACTCCGTATAATCGCTAGAATACTTTTATTTATTTTTATTTTAATAATTCCATCCTCAACTATCATCTACATTCTCACCACAAACATCGCATTTTTCCTGTTCAAATTCAGATCCATGAATTACTCTTTCAAGCTCTATCTGATTATAATAAGTTTCTGAGCATTTATATCCTTCTGAAATAAAATTATATGCCTCACCCTTAATAGACACTAATACATTACTCTCATATCTCCCTGCAATGATTCTATTTATCCACTCCATACAAGCAGACACAACTCGTAAAGAAACATTTGAAGAATACGGAACAAACGAACCTGCACATCCACGGTTATTTTTCGTAATACTTTGTCCCGGAAAGGAATATGCAGTTGCATCATACAATTCATTTGTAGATCCGTCCCTTCTAAAAAAACATTCATAACAACCTAAATGTTCATTTTGTATAACAGCAAAATGGCAACCTAAATCAAGAGGTTCGTTCCAAAGATAAACACAGGGACATTTTATATTTTCCTTATGCACCTTTTTATTCAACCACCTATTAAAATTATGGTTTCCAGTTGCAGATATAATAATGTCATAAGAATCCAATTGTATGCTACCTTCTTCTATTGCCTCTTCAACCTTTGAATCAATGGAATTTATATTGAGCATAGGAAAATTCCTACAACACTGTATTCTCAAAGCCTCCGCCTTATATTTTCCAACATATTCAATCCCCAGGTAGTGTCTATATATATTTTCCTCACTAAGCTTATCATTATCAACTATATCAAGACATTTTATACCACTTTTAATCAGTTCTATACATAAATATCCGCCTATTGAGCCGCAACCTATCATAAGAATCCTTGGACTTTTTTTATCACCTCTATACATTGTTCTTTGAGTCAAAAATTCATCATCAACACGAAAAACATCTATAGGAATTATTTGTGGATACTTTCCTTTTTGCTTAATAACAACTTTATTTTCATCTAATTTTAACAGGTAATCCTGCAAAACAAATCCTAAACAAATATGCTCCCCTGATAACTCCTTAATTTCAAAAACAATCAGTTTACTTCTACAAAGTTCTGTTTCTATTTTCTTTATGTCTTCAATACTTATTTCATCTAACAACGCCTTTACGAAATCAATATGCAATTGTTCTCTAAAATCTGGCGGCAAAATATACTTTTTGGGCTCTATATATATGAACAAGCCTTTTTTCTGAAATTCCTTTATATTCCAAATTGAAAAATACTCCTGTTCAGCTGCAGCAAATATCACAGAATTTTCTTTTTTCGTTTTTAAAGAAGAAAATTTTTCATTTTTACCTAACTTCATTGTCAATGACGGATCACTATACCTTATTATCTGAGTCTTATGATTATTAGGAAGTGCAAATTTCATTACCCTTTTAGGTTTTAGATAGCTCCAGTATGCAGAAAATTCTTTTATAAATTCTTTGGTGTTATCTTGATATATTCCTATCTCTAACACATTCTTTGCCTTATTAATACATTGCTTCAATATTCCTACAAAATTATTATCAATAATAACTCCTTCTATATCAAATAAGCACATTTTCCCATCAGCTTCTATATGTGGAATAAATGGCAAAGATTTGTAATCACAAATATAAATTGATATCAAATCTCTCATCCAATTCATAGGAACGCCTATAAATATTTTTATATTTCTATCTTTTAAAAGTATTTCACAATGTACGCCTCCACAAAATCCCTTTTTTATGCAATAGCCTTTGTCCAAAATTTTTATATTTGAAATATATGCTATATCTAAAAGTGTATCCCTTACAACTTCCATGCTTATCATAGAGATCCTCCAGACGCGCTTGATGCTGGTATATAATTAAACTGTTTTTTTGAAACACTATCAGATTCTGGAATATTAAAGTCATCTCCAAAAATTTTCTGTAACATACTACACTGCTCTACTTCATCAGGTTCTTTTTCTACATTTTGCAAATCTCGATAAAGTTTTTCTATTTTATCTTTGAAATCCGTCATTTGAATATCTGTCATTTTACCAAAAGCATCTGTATTTGACTCAAAATTCAAAGAGTCTGGCATTGGGTAAGTCAATCTATATAACCAACGTCCCCCTTCCAAATCATATGTCTTTTTTTCAAATAATGATATTATTTTATCTGTCAATTTTTTTAATGCCGATAAATCATCATCTTTTATATACTCAAAATAATCGGCAGCAATCAATGTAATTCCAATGCTAGCTGGCTCTGCATGACCATTGCTACTAAAACGTATATTTTTCCATCGCTTTAAATATCTGATACATCTTCTAAATTGATCGCGTTCCTCTCCTTTTTCAACTGCATCATTAATATAGTTGACTAATCCAACTGGATCTGATTTCTCCCAACATGTTTCATCCGAATCCTTATTTTTACCTCTAGCCAAATACATTTGTGATTGTGTATCTGTTTTATCATCATATGTATAAACTACCAGATCGACATGATATGATGGTTCACCATTTTTCTTATATGTTACAGTTACACACGGTTTTTTTATTTTTGCACCATATTCAGTGTGATTTTCTAGGATATTACAAATTGTTTCTTTTAATTGCATAGGCGTATAATCACTTTTGTTTACATTAAATCTTAATCCAACATCTATATCATATTCCCTGTCTTCTACTGGTTCAGTACCAAGATGCATTCCATAACTGCCTTGATCATATTTATCAAAACCTGGAAGATCTCCGCTATCGCGTAATTTCTGTATTAGTATATCTCTTTTACTTGCCAATTCAGATCTCACATCATAATCAAGTTTAATTCTGTCGCTAAAAGCCTTAAATTCCGTCTGAACACTCATTTTTAATTTCTCCTTTATATATTCACATTATGATTTTTCAATTTCTCATATAATACAGATCCCACACTTTCCATAACCTGCTTCATCATATCCGGATCATCAAATAGTTTTCTGAAAAACTGGTCATTCTGTTCATATCTGTCTGCTGCCATATTCGGAAAATCCTTTTCAAACAACAACATAAAGGTTGCCCTGTCATTGTTCTTTGCGTAGCTCTGCCACTTCTCCTGATTGGCATAATCATTTTCCATCTGAACAAGTACTTTATCCATTTCTGTAAAATGAGTGCCATACTTTTCGTTTATCTTATCAATGATTACTGTCAACGGGTCTTTCTTAGGCTCTCTATGACCGGAATCACCGGAGATAGGTGTATATCCGCCTTCTGTGCTTTCAAGCTCTATCGGACCTTCAAAGTCTTTTTCCAGCTTATAGTATTCAAGAAGTACTTTGTCATCAATATTTATCTTCTCTCCACCATGTCCTTTTGGAAGCATCGTGTATAAAAACTTTGAATAAATACTGAATCTGTGAATATCCTTGTCAAATAACCTGCATACCTGTGTAATATAGGCATACACACGATTAAAGCTTGCTAATGTAGACTTGAATATATCCTGTTTTTCAACTTCAAGTACTTCATATCTGTCTACCGCTGGTCTTAACTGTCCCTGGAGTTTTCCAAGATCACCAGCTGATTGATTCTCACTCTGATAGAAAATATCTGCAAATTTATCCACTTCTGATTTTTGATATACCCTGAAATCATCCAAAGTGTTCTTCATGTCATATACAACATTAGGATCTGTTTCCTCCAAGAGCACAGTTTCCTCATAGAATGGCTCAAAAGATGCTTTGATATCTTCTGCTGAATTGACAAAATCAAGTACGAAGGTATCTACTTTTCCTCTTGTAGTACGATTCAATCTTGATAAAGTCTGTACTGCCTTTACACCGGACAATTTCTTATCCACAAACATGGTGTGAAGTAGTGGTTCATCGAAGCCTGTCTGATATTTTTCTGCAACAACAAGGATTCCATAATCATCTGTATGGAATGTTTCCGGTAAAGCCTTTTCTTTGATTGTCTTGCCTTCTTTATCCTTGTTCATTCCCTCTTCGGTAAACACATCATCGTTATCTTTCACTTCACCGGAAAAAGCGACTAACACTTCAAGGTCTTTCAGTCCTTTTTCTTTTATCTGTCTCTTAAATTCCTGCACATATCGTACTGCATGAAGTCTGGATGGTGTAACAACCATAGCCTTCGCCTTACCACCAATCTTATGTCTGGTGACATTCATAAAATGTTCCAGCATGATAGCGGTCTTCTGAGAGATATTATGTGGATGCAGTGTCTCATAATTTATAATTGCCTTTGAACCTGCTGTTGTATCAAATTCCGGATTATCCTCAATAATCTTGGCAATCTTATAGTACATTTTGTAGGTCATATAATTCTGCAGAACATCCAAAATGAAATGCTCTTCTATTGCCTGTCTCATGGAATAGATATGGAAAGGTCTGTAAATTCCTTCCTCATCCTTCTGACCAAACATCTGCAATGTCTTTCCTTTTGGCGTTGCTGTAAATGCAAAGAATGATAAGTTCTTATGCATACCCTGTGCTGCCAATTCATCTAATAGCTTATCCTCATCGTCCTTACGACTTCTCTCGTCCTCATCTTCCATCTCAGCATACTCTTTCAGAATTTCTTCTGTGTCAGCTAATGCTCTTTTTAGCTTTTTCGCTGCATCTCCGGTCTGCGAAGAATGTGCCTCATCAATAATAATCGCAAACCTTTTATTTGCAGAATCTACCTCTTTATAGATTACAGGAAATTTCTGTAAAGTAGTAATAATAATGCCTACCCCATCATTGATTGCATCTCTAAGCTGTCCCGAATTTTTATCTACTTTCTTAACCACACCTTCCACATGGTCAAACTGATATACAGTAGACTGTAACTGACTGTCAAGCACTCGCCTGTCAGTAACGATGATTACTGATTGGAAAATCTTATTATCTTCATAATCATGGAGTCCAGTAAGTCTATGTGCCAGCCACGCAATAGAATTTGATTTTCCTGAACCTGCGCTATGTTGGATCAGATAACTCTTACCTGCTCCATTCTTTTTCACATCTTCCAGCAGTTTTGTGACTACATCCAGCTGCTGATATCTTGGGAAAATCATAGTCTCTTTCACAAGATTTCCATTTTTATCATACTCCTGCTGCAAGTGCATATATTTCTGTAGAATTTCCATTAGGCTGTCCTTGCAGAGTACCCTTTTCCAAAGGTATGCAGTATCATATCCATCTGGATTTACAGGATTTCCTTTGCCACCTACTTTTCCGGCGCCATTACTTCCCTGATTAAATGGCAGAAAATAAGTGTGTGCGCCCTCAAGTCTTGTAGTCATATAAACATTGGTAAGGTCTACAGCGAAATGTACCAATACCCTTTCCTTAAAGGCAAAAATCGCATCCTTACCGGCACGATCAAACTTATACTGATTAATCGCATTTGTTGTATCCTGTCCTGTAAACTGACATTTCAATTCCATAGATACCACCGGAATGCCGTTTACAAAAAGAACAATATCAATGCTGTTCTCATTATGTACAGAGTAGTGAAGCTGTCTCGTACAATGCAGAATATTCGCATCATACTGAATTTGTGCAGTTTCACCCAAAGAAGATTCCGGCTTCCAGAAAATCGGATAAAACTTGATTCCTCTGTCCATAAAGCCATGCCGCATAACATTCAAAAGATTGGTGGTTTTCACTTCTCTTTTGAAGCGTTCAACGATCTGCTTCTCGGAGTTTTCCGCATAGATTTTCACATATCTGTCCCATTTCTTAGGCTGACTTGTCATAATAAACTCAACAAAAGCATCTTCATCAAGACCTGATTCCCGATTGAATTTCTTCGGATTGCCCTTGGTATATCCGCCATGATGAATCAGATAGTCTTCGATATCTTCTTCAAATCGTTTTTCTTTTACATCAAAATCTGACATGAGCTACACCTCCTTTTTGCCTGTGACAACCTCGTAGATAAGAGATTTTTTGTATTCTTGAAGTTTTATAATCAATCTTCCTTTTTCATAAATATTACTGTCAATCAAGTTACATTTTTTATCAAGATATTCTGCAATTTTACATTGTTCTTCATATGGTGGTACATGAACCTTAGTCCTTGAAATACTATCTATCCCTAGATTTCCTTGATTTGCTGTTCCTGTTTCATATAAAAATATCCCATCCAAAATTTTGTTATCCTTAAGTAAATATCCATAATAAGCTGGATGAACTCCTTTTTTCGCCACAAAGCATCCTACCCTTTGATTTATATATAGTCTTTTTCCTTTACAATCCTCCTCTGTAACTACATGAGTAAAAAAATAATCCCTCTTCCCCTTAGTTCCTGTCATAGTAAATAATATGTAATTGGGTTTTATCAGAAACTTATTTGCTCGTTCAGCAGTCTCATCATTTATAAAGACAGGGTTACTATCAAGTAGCATATATCCATTCTTTACATTTCCAATTCTAACAACCTGATTTTGACTTTCTGAAACATACATTTCACTATTAAATGCATATCCCCCTATAAAATCAAATAGGTTGCCTAACTTAGCAATTGACCAGTTTTGGGGAATCTTTCCTACAAATTCTGCACCACTCTCCATCATTTCAACATCAGGATTCAATCCCTTTGTCACTACTTCCGTAATAACTGATAATTTGTATTCCTTTAACTTTTCAATAATTGCCTGCTGTTTTTCAATAATTTCATCAATCTTTGAACACTTGGCATCCAAATACTCAACTATACATTCTTGCTCTTCTTTTGCTGGAATCGGTAAAAAAATATTTCCAAGATTAGTTCTACTAATTCTTTTCATAGTAGTTCCTTTTGCCACATCTTCGACAGAATGCTGATATCCATCGCATTGACTTATATAACAGATATATTTTTTATTCTCCGTTGGTCGTAAAATCACATTATCAACCGCAAGAACATACTCTGAATAATCATTTGGCAAAATACAAGAACGACCATACGGAGCATTCAATCTTGAAATGATTAAATCACCTGGATATGCATACTTACAATTAAGCCTATTAAAAGTTTCTAGCGTAATAAATCCTTTTCCTTGGTCTTTGTATTTTCCATCACCTATATTTCCAGTCGTTAAATATCTTATTCCTTCGTCAGCAACATCGGGTGATTCTATCCAATCGCCATCGGTATAACTATTATTTATCGTTTTGTCTGGAAGGTATTTAATCTTAACGATATGCCACTCTTTTGGTATCTCTCCAATCCATTCAACTCCACTATCCTTCATCTCTCTCATAGGTCAAATACCTCCTCAAGACTTCCCGACAATTCTGTTTCCAAATCCATAATCTCTGCCATGATTTCTACAGATGGTCTTGGAGCTTCATACTTATAGAAATATCTTGTAAATGGAATCTCATATCCCACCTTCGACTTTTTCTCATCAATCCATGCATCCGGTGCAAATGGCAGTACTTCTATTTCAAAGTACTCTTTGATATCCTCTTTTAACGGAACATTTTCTGTATCACGAAGACTGGTATCCGGCTGCTTCTTTCCCTTTTTCAGTACCAGATTGCCTTCTGCATCACGGAGCGGTCTTTCAACTGTAATCTTGGTATAACCAAAATCCTCGTTATCATAGATCTGGCTAATTTCACTTTCTTTGAAATCACCGTATATCTTTGTAATTTCAGCGATATCTTCCTCAGAGATATCGTTTCGCTTATTTCCCAATGCTTTTCTTCTCTTCACAAACATCTCATTAGCATTGATAAGCTGTACTTTACCCTCTCTGACTGTACCTGCCTTTTTATTTGACAATACCCAGATATATGTTGCAATTCCTGTGTTGTAAAAAATATCATTTGGTAAGGCAATGATTGCTTCCAATAAATCCTGCTCTAAAATGTATCTGCGGATCTCAGAAGGTCCGGAACCGGCATCACCGGTAAATAAAGGCGAACCGTTATGAATGATTGCAATACGGCTTCCACCTTTATCAATATCCTTCATTTTTGAAATAGCAGTCATCAAAAACAACATCTGACCGTCACTGGCTGCCGGAAGTCCTGCGCCAAATCTTCCACCAAATCCCAGTTTTGCTTCTTCCATTACCTTTGCCTTTTCATTCTTCCACTCACGTCCAAACGGAGGATTTGAAAGGATATAGTCAAAGGTACTACCTCCAAACTGGTCATCTGATAATGTGTTGCCATCCTTGATATAATCTGCATTGTTACCCTTAATTAGCATATCTGCCTTACAGATTGCAAATGTCTGATCGTTGATTTCCTGTCCGAAGGATACAAGCTCTGTAGATGCATTCAGACTATGTAAATATTCCTCTGCAACAGAAAGCATACCTCCGGTTCCACATGCTGGATCATAAATCGTCTTTGCCACATTATTGCCGGAAAGGATATCATTATCATCATAGAAGAGAATATTGACCATAAGTTGGATAACTTCTCTTGGAGTGTAATGCTGTCCTGCGTCTTCATTATGAGACTCGGAAAATCTTCTTATAATCTCCTCAAAAATATATCCCATTTCAAGGTTAGAGATTTCATTTGGATGAAGATTTCCCCTATCTGTTGTATATTCCTTTAAAACAATGTAAAGAATTCCCTTATTTGCCATAGTGGTGATGTGACCATCAAACTTGAACTTCTCAAGGATGTCCTGCACATTTGCTGAGAATCCATTCAGATAATCTCTGAAATTCTCCTCAATATGGTCTGGATCATCCACAAGTCTCTCAAATGTATATTTGCTGGTGTTGTAAAAATCATAGCCCGAAGCCTTACGAAGCAGTACATCTTTCATTGGAAGATTCTTTACTTCCTCATATTTCTGTAAAACTGCATCCTTTGTATCGGAAAGAATACAGTCAAAACGTCTGATCACTGTAAGCGGTAATATAACATCTCCATATTCATGCGGTTTATATACTCCGGTCAGCTTATCTGCTATTGCCCATATCAGGTCTGCTTTCTGATCTATTTTTACACTTCTAATTGCCATCAATGATACCTCCACATATTTATCTCTTGATATTTTATTATGCCTATATATCAATTAGCAACCCTTAAGCCATAATAAATAATCATCCAGTTTTTCACGACTTTTCCCCTCAAAATTTCTAGTAATATATATAATCTGTGAATATATCATCTTCTGCAATGCTACACTACTTTCTTTATCTTTTGCAAATCTTTCATACGCTAGTTTAACTTCTCCAACACTTAAGTTTCTATCCCAAAAGAAGAAACCTATGGTAAACACCGGTAAATATTTATAACTTAAGCTTTTCCCATTTTCATCAAGTCGATTGATAAACTCTATAAACTCTTGTTTGCACGCTGATAAATCCTGGTTTTCGTTTCTTTTAACCCAAATGTAAAATAATGCACACACGCTATTCATATCTTCGACAAAACTTCTATATTTTTTCCTCGAAAATAATACACCTCCCGGAACTATTACATATTTACCATTTTTCCTTTTTAAAGCATACCCTCTAGTACCTATTAAAATTGTAATAATTGCTAATTCTATCTCTTCAGGTCCTAATATGCAAAATATTGTCACACCAAACAACGTGCAGATTTGCATCTTTGTGAGTATCCCAAAATCGCCTTGTAAAAACAACACTAATATTAGTAAACAATTATTAACTGCCAATATACATATAACTCTTTTATTATATTTCTGCTTAATTTCACCTAATGTAGACACAAATTCTATACTGTCAACTTTATTTATATTATTATTAAAATAACATCCCAGAAGATAGTCCAAATTAATATAAACAGAATCTTTATTCCAATACTCCTCATCCCCCAAATTTGTTAAATCTATTTTATTATACCAAAATACTTTATATAATTCTCGTAATAAAGAAAGTTCAATTTTTTCTCCAAATAATATCTGTTTAGTCTTAAATAAAATTCTAGCTCCACAATAAATATTATAAGTTGTGAATGAACAGATTAAACTGTATATTAAAATATTACCAACATTTAATTCCAATACTCTTATTACTATATCTCCTATCATTGTAATTATTACTGCCGTAGTATATTGAGGCACTTTATAAAATTGAAAAACGTCCTCAATAGAGAAAAATAAGTAATATTTTTTCACCAAGGTAACAACAACACAAACTACACCAATTACAATGCTCGATAAGCCCATTACAACATCTGTTATACCGTTAATATCCAACTGTATATTAAAAATGCCGAAATCATACTGAAAGACATATAGAGCCGATCCTATTAACACTCCCACAGCAATTTTGCTCAAAAAAGGTGCTAAAAACCATTCAGTATCATATGTTAAATATATATTTTTTGCAGAATAATCATTATTTGATCTGAACATCAATTCTGTATAATGCCTATTTTTATTTTTGAATTTTGCTTCCAAATATGCCATAACCAGAACACAAAAATACATAATTACAGTTACTGTAATCCACATTAATATAATGCACTCATTTATCACCTATACTCCTCACTTTCTCCATTATATATTCCTGTTTTTATATAAAAATCATTAATCCAAATATCAGTTAAATCATTCACTGAATATTATATATCATTTGTTTTTCTATGCATAGTTATGTCATTCTTCTATTTCTCAATTTCCACTTACAGAGCATATCTTTAACCGCTTCTATCCCCCTCCCATAATTACATAATTCTACACCTATCAATGTCCAATTTTCTCCACACAAGCCAATCTCCTTAATCCCCCCATCCACCTTCGCCCCACATAAAAAGACCGGCAACAGACGCCTCCATCGTCCACTGCCGGCCCACACTTTCATCAAACCTGCTTATACAGGCTTTCACAACTCTATGCCTAATCCTAATCCAATACCATCACACTCGCTCCAGCCCCACCCCAATCTTCAAGTTTCTCTCCGTCTCCACCATATCAAACTTAACCACATAGCACCCTATATCTCCCCTGATACCGGTTATAGTGCCCTCACCGAACACCTTATGTCTCACCCGGTCGCCGGGCTTTAGCTCGGTGTCCAGCGGCATATAGCGGCTTTCATTTGCGGCTATGTAGCTCTTCGTGTCGTCCACTAGGCGCTGCGGGAGCTCGCTCACGTAGTCGATTGCTTCCCGGTCTATGTTGAAGATAAACCTGGAAGGATATCTAAATGAATCATCGTAGTTCAACCCCTCGGCATCGCTGATATACAGAGCCTTCTCCGCTCTGGTAAATGCCACATACGCCATTCGTCTTTCTTCCTCTAGGCGTTCCTCTGTATCCACGTGCTTACTTGGGAATATCCCCTCATTCATCCCGCACACGAACACATAAGGGAATTCCAATCCCTTTGCCGTGTGAACTGTCATCATGGACACTGTCTCTTTGTCTTTTTCACGGTCATTGTTCGTGTAGAGCGCGATGCTCTGGAGATATTCCTCCAGAGTATTCTCCTCACCTGACGTCTTCTCGTATTCATCTACAGACTGCTTGAATTCCGCCAGATTATCCAGACGCTCCTGCTCACCCGACTGTCTGAGCATCGCCTCATACCCGGTCTGATCCAGTACCTCCGTCACCAGATCTGACAGACTCTTTTCCTTATAGGTCTTCTTGAACGCCTCTATGGTATCCACAAATGCTGCAGCCCCAGTTGACTTGATCGTTTTATCCTCCAGAATGTCCAGGAGACCGTTATACAGTGAACATCTGTGACTCTCCGCGTATGCCTTTACGAGAGCCATTCGTTTCTTGCCGAAGTTGCGCTTTGGCTCATTGATCACGCGGCGAAATGACAGATCGTCCGAATAGACTATCATCCTGAGATATGCAAGTACATCCTTTATCTCTTTTCTTTTATAAAACTCCACTCCACTGTACAGTGTATACGGAATCTTTGCCTTGATGAACGACTCCTCTATATTTCTCGATACAAAATGAGATCTGTACAGCACCGCCATCTCATTGTACGATGCACATTCCGACACCAGTCTCTGTATCTCCGAGGTCATCCACTGAGCCTCATCCCCGGTCGTCCTGGAATGTATATATATAGGTCTTCTGCCCGACTCCTTATACGCCTCAAGCCTGTGCGGAAGCCTCTTCTTGTTCTTCTCTATGAGCGAGTTGGACACAGCAAGTATCTCTGGTGTTGATCTGTAATTCATATCAAGGAATATGGTTCTGGTATTCTCATGTGTCTCGTCAAATTCAAGTATGTATTCTATCTGTGCCCCGCGCCATGTATATATGGTCTGATCCGGATCTCCCACTATGAACAGATTCCTGTGATATCCACTGAGAATCTCTGCCAGCGCATACTGACTGTTGCTCACATCCTGAAATTCATCCACCATGACATACATCATCCGCTCCTGCCATTTGATCCGCTTCGTTTCATCTGTCTGAAGTATATACAATGCAATCGTTATGAGATCGTCATAGTCAAGCCCATACACCTTCTTCTGCTCATACAGATATCCCAGGAATACCTTATCCTCCACCTTCTCTGCCTTCTCATAGTCTGCAAGAAGTTTTTCGTTCCCTATCTCCGCAAGATACGGTATATGCAGCATCTGACTTTTCAGGGCTGTTATATGATCTCTCGCAGAGTCAAATGTATATGTTCTCGACTGTATATGTGCATTCTCATACACAGTCTTGAGTATCTCCTCTGTATCTTCGTCATCCATGACCACAAAGTTCTGTGGGAAGTTGATCGCATGTATGTCTTCCCTCAGCAGCTTCACACAGAATCCATGAAATGTACAGATATAGCCAGTATCACTGTCACCTATCATCTGTCTTATCCTCTTGCTCATCTCCCTGGCTGCCTTGTTCGTAAATGTGACACACAATATATTCGAAGTTGATATTCCCAGCTCATTGACAAGGTATGCATACCTATGAGTAAGCGCCTTCGTCTTCCCGGTCCCCGCACCTGCAATGATCCTCACGTATCCTTCTGTGGTTGTAACAGCATCCAGCTGCCTCTCGTTGAGTGTGCTCAGATAATCCTCTTTATCTTCCATTCTGTTATCTTGAATCCAGTTATCTTCCATCCCACTATCTCCCATCCTGTTATCTATCATAAAATCTTTAATATTATCTTTCTTATAATCTTCTCTAAAATCACAATTAAATCTCCATCAGCACCGCAAACATATGTTCAGTATAACAAATATATCCTGTACTGTCATCACCCTTTTAGTTTGTAACAATTACAAATAGCAGGGCACAACCAACCCGAAAGCTGATCATGCCCTGCCATCAATACTGCTATGTCTATTTCTTGTAACTTATGCTACTTTTTAATACTTTTTATATATCGCATTCTTTGGCGCTGCCACACCCTTTGCCTTAATCTTAGCCATATATGACTTATAGTATTTCTTTGGTATCTTGAATGTTATCTTTGACTTTGTGCCCTTGAATGCATTCTTTGATACAGTCTTGAGTTTTGCCGAACCAACTTTGACAGTGGCAAGGCTCTTGCAGCCGCTGAATGCTGATGCACCTATAGTCTTAACATTTGCGCCAATTGAAACTGCTGTCATCTTGCTGCATCCACCGAATGCACTCTCTCCTATGGTTGTCACCTTTCCGCCAACAGTCAGTGTCTTAAGTGATGTGCAGCCATAGAAAGCAGCCTTGCCTATGGTTTTAAGCTTATTATTTACCGGCATTGCTGTGAGCGACTTACATTTATAGAATGCATAACCGCCTATAGCTGTAACATTCTTGAATGCCGGAATAGTCTTGAGTGCTGTACATCCACTGAATGCATATGTTCCTACAGAGACAACATTTGCACCTCCAGCAACCTTGACAATACTCTTGTAGTCCTTGAATGCTTTGCTGCCTATAGCTGTAACTTTAAATTTCACTCCGTCTATAGTTACAGTATCACTGATCGTAAGTGTCTTGAACTTTCCATTGGTCTTGGCAACTGTTGTGCCTATAAGTCCTACAGTTCCCTTGCCCTTCAGATCAGCATTTGTGATCTTGTACTTGTATACTATGTTAGTTCCTGGCTGCTTTACTGCAAATACAGAATTCTTTTCTATCTTGATCTGGAATGTCTCTGTGATAGTTCCTCTGTATTTTCCGATACCATTTATTGTAACCGTTGCAGTGCCATGTTTTTTATTGTTCGAATATGCTACCGTGTAATCAGTACCCTTTCTTAGAACCGTTCTGCCCGATGTAACTTTCAGATTCTTTAGGGTAATTGTTCTTCCAGTATATTTCTGAGAATCAAGTCCGGATACCTTTATCTTGTATTTTGGATCAGTGATATCCCTGCCAAGTGCCGGGATCGTCACGGTCTTCACATATCCGCAGACCTTACACTTATATACCTTGCTTCCATCTGTTGTATCAGTAGGACTTGTCTTTATGCTTCCTGAGTCAAATGTATGCTTTGCCTTATTCTGGATATCCTTGCAGCTGCATTCCTTCCAGTGATATGTAGCATCGCTCTTGTATGCATCGCCATAATCATGTACATGCTCTTTGATGATCTCAACCTGTACTGGGAATACCACACCTCTGTAAGCTCTGTTCCAGCCCTCTACTCCTGACCAGTCATAGTTAGTTATATCAGCAGGCTTAAAGCACAGCTTGTATGTTCCGCCATCTTCAGCCTTTGTTGTTCTGTCTGTGTACCATGTGTAGATTCCATTCTCTGCCTCCGGAAGTACTATATCAGCCAGAGTGTCATTTTCTTTTGCTGTGAGCTTGTCTATAGCCTGTGTGAACTTAGCCTCAGCCGGCTTTACCTCAACTGTGATCTCTATATGCTCTGCTCTTTCATATACATCCTCATCAGATGGCACAAATGTTGCAAGGAACTTCTTTGTTCCAACGTCGCCGACTGACTCATCAGCATTTTCCCAGATGAACATTCCGCCTTCTACCTCTGGAATAACAGCCTTTCCTACAGTTTCTCCATATATAGCTGTCACTCCCTCAGGTACAGTGTATACAGGATCCTGCTTTCTCACATATACCGCAAGCTTCACTGATATTCTGACACTGCCGTCCTCTAACTGCTCATACGTTCCTGAAGCAGTATCAAGCTTGCTCCAGTCATAGTTGACTGTATCTTTCGGTACAAAGTATGCATCGTAATTGTCTTCGGATCCAGCCTTGCCAACCAACTGTGTGCTGTCTGCCCAGCTATATACACCAAGTGGTGACTTTGGAAGTGCTACATCAGCAAGTGTTTTGCCTGCATATGCGGTTCCGGCCTTTGATGCAGCAAGTGTCGGGATACCCTTATCTATCTTCTCTATGGTGAGCGTGAATTCAGCTGTGGTCTGGTTCTGTCCTCTCACAATGATCTTCACTGTCTGAGCCTCAGCAGAAGCCTTGACCGGAGTACCATATATCTTGCCACCTGACATCTCAAGTCCATCAGGAAGTGTCTGCCCCTTAGCAAGTGAGTATGCGACATATCCGTTTTCAACATCCTCATCATTCTGAACCTCGATCTTTGTGAGGTCATAGAGCGGATCAAACTTGCTAGTTGTCACTCCAACCTGTGCTACAAGCTTATCCTCAGTCTTTGCAAGAGTTATATTGGTTGCTTCCTGCTTCGCCATGTTGATCACAGCATGTGTCGGCTCATATACCACTGTTCCGCGCCACTTGACATTGTTACTTGACGTTGCCTCATTCTGTGCTGAACCATATACCACAGAATCTATCTTCATTCCGTCTATCGGTTCGCCGTCAACTGTCACATAGAAATCCATATTTCCAGCTATGTATACATTTGCATCACCGTCAATGCCTGACGTCTTCTGATAGTTAGCATTTGTTGCCGCTATGCTTATCTTTGCATCCTCACCCTTGAAGCAGTATGCCGGATACTCTGCATCAACTTTATAGTACACACTGCTGTAATTTTTCAGCACATACTTAAGATTCGGAATCGTTGTTGTGAGTACCTTTCCAACATCCGAGAAGTTGTTATAATATGTCTCTTCCAGAGAACCATAATTTACTATGGTTCCACTGTTGACCATATTTCCGAATGTAAATGTAGCAGCTTCACGGTTGATGAACATTGAAGAAGCATTGATCCTTGTACTGTATGACCTGTCAGAAACCGTTGTGACGGTTCCATAGTTGTCAACTTTACCGCTGATACTTGATGCGCTGCTGTCACCAACGTACATATACTTCTTTGTATTCCAGATTCCATTGTTGACAAATGTTCCCTCTACATAAACATTGCCCTCTGAGGTCCATGTTCCGTTATTCTCAATATCTCCTTCGATGACAGCATTTGCTGTATGCTTAATTGATGCACCCTCAGCAACTTTGATCTTTGAACCAGAAGTTACATTGAGGATATCGGTCTCAATGTTCTCATCAACAGTGTATGTACCTCCGAGAACAAGTTTATCTTTGATCTTTAAGAAGAGTGAGCCCTTATGTGTCACCTGGAAATTCTCTGAAAGGCCTGTAACACTCGCAGTGGTATTGCCACTGACATCATTGAAATAAATATCATTTACCTCTCCGCTTGCAGCAAGAACGATCTTACCGCTCACAGCATCTTCTGTAGCCGATCTTACATTTATATTGCGTATCTTATTGTTCGTATTGCCGTATACGAATGCTTTTGAACTATCATTCGAATTACCACAGCCTATATAACCTGACTTCAGCTCAGCATTCAGATCTCCAGCCACATTGGAACTGTTTACAAATGTATTTATTCTTCCTGCATACCAGTCACCATTCAGAGTGTAATTTACATCTCCTGACACAGGTGTCCTGTAAACTCCGTAGAAGAAAGCGTACGTGCTTCTATACATCTTTGAACTATAGGCAAATGCCTCTCTTGTACTCAACACACCTACCTCTGCATTTACATCTCCAGATACACTTCCTCCGCTTGTGACATACAATTCTTCCTCACCTGTGTTTGAATAATTGTCGTCCGCATACATCATAGCTGTCTTTGTGAACGCAAAATTCATCGTCTGCACATCTGAATTATATGCACCAT
>OHDT01000572.1_pt1 | contig 20960 bp, 15 predicted proteins | sample 1567061 | NCBI WGS metagenome assembly OHDT01 (sample SAMEA3879506, study PRJEB24766) | human gut metagenome | biome: human-associated habitat; feature: feces | place: USA | collected 1985/1987
CGGCACCAGCTCCTGAATGACGTTCAGCAGCTTTTTTCGCTCGATGACGAACATGCTCATACCGGAAAGATAATCCTTCGGCGCGCAGTAGTCAACCGCCAGATCGACGACCTTTCCGCTATCGTCCACCTTCAGGGCCAGCGTCTGCGTGCGCCGTCCGTCGGCTCTTCCCGCCTTTGCTACCACTGTCAGATCACACCCGGAAGCCACATGCGCGTCAACGACCTCCGCGAAGTCGATCGCACACAGAACCGTCGTATCCGACAAAATGACATATTCCGCGTCGCTTCGCTCTAAAACCGGCAGCGCCGTTTGCAGCGCCTCGAGCTTTCGCTCGGTATCCTCTCCGCTGTCTATGATGTCACGGATGGTCAGGAGGCTTCGCCCGATGGTATCGTGAATATAGACCTTTAGGTCAAGGCTTTCTTTCTCTTTGACATCGTTCTCCATGCGAGCGTACATCTTCCTGAGCTTTCGATTGACTTCTGCCAGTTCTTCATTTATTTCCTCTTGCTTTTGGCAGCCGTTATACAGCTCGGTTACATTGTGCGCCGTTATCTGCTGCCAGCGGTCATCGCTGTCCACGGTGATATTTTGTGTGCGAAACTGCCAGACGGTCTTGTCGGGCAGGATGTAGCAATCATTCTTGACGGTCACGGATCTGTCCGGCGCGCTCAGGGCATTTTCCATATCGCTTTTGATTTGCAGCTCGTGGCCGCAAAGGGCAAATGAGAGCCTGCGCATACGGTTGTTGCACAGGATGATCCTGCCGTTCGGGTCAGCAAAGCAGATGCCCATAGGCAGCTTATCCGTTGCTTCCTTAATGGAGAACGGCGAGAGCTCGTTCTTTTTACGGCGGTATTCCCGCGGCAGAGCAATGGCAAAGTGAACTGCCGCAAGGAAAATGGCAGCGGCAAATATCAGCCACGGTGCGTCCAGCAGAAATGCGTCCCCGATATTATCGGGATCTGCCTGAGAAACGGAGAATAGCAGCGGGATCATCACCGCCATAACTGCCAGACTCAGCAGGCTGCGCACCGGCTTATTGCTGCGAAGAAGCTGATACATAAACAGCCCGATCTCAAGGACGATCTCCACAAGCATGATAAACGGCAGCATGGTCTGCCAAAATTCAGAAAGGGAAGAAAATGCACTCATTTCCTGTCACCTTCTTTCGCTTCAAATACAAGGCGCTGGTATTCCTCGTCATCCTCTTTTTCACAGCGGATACTGTCTCCGCTTACCAAAGCGGAAAGGTCGGCTTTGCAGCACACATTCAGTGACAAGCGCAAGCCGTTTGCCTTTATGAGGCTTACCTGTATGCCTGTTAAATTCAAAATGTCGGCTTCAATAACCGATTCATAAAAATCAAATACAGCAGTCGCCGTTTTGCCGGAGAGCATGGAAAGAGATTCGTCCACATAGAGCGAGCTGCGGACGCCCAACAGCTTCAGCGTTTGGAGGGACTCATTGAAGGCACGGTGGAGTTCCGTTTCCGCTATTTTAATATCTCGGTCGGTAAGGAGCGTCAGATGCTTGCGGCGTTTAATATAGCTGCACAGCACGGCAATCTCGGCAAGGAGCGTTTTGGCACTGTCGGGATCGGTGCTTGAGATTCGGCGGTATTCCTTAGTGAGCTCTGCAATGCGGTCGATCTGCGTCTGCGTAGCGGAACGCAGGAGATCATACAGGCGGTTTTGCTCCTCCACCTTGCGGCGCTTGGCTTCACGCTTGTATTCATAACGGAGTATTTCGTTCCTGTCGGCAAGCTCGTCTGCAAGAAGCTCAGAGTCCTCCTTGATGTCACGCAAAGCCGACACATCCTCTGTCCATACGGCATAGCCGCCATCAATGGGCATGGTGTGAACGGTCAAGCCGCCCATCGTGACCGGGCTTTGCTCGGCTTTTTTCATCGTTTCCTTTGAGATAGGCGCAGTGTTTACAGCTGCATACCGAACGGTAAAGCCCTTGTCGGTGATCTCTGCCGATGTGCCAACAGAGGAGGCAAACAAGTCCACATAACGGCTGTTTGAATGTATATATCCGCAGGCGATGCAAAACTCAAAGGTCAGAATATACATCACACTTTGGAATGCGGCAATATCGCCGAACAAGTGGAGCAGCCAATCCGCACCCGCATAGTAAAGTGCGCTGTAAACAATCGCCAGCAGCATAGGAACAATGGGCAGAAAGTGGAGCCTTCCTTTTTGCACACGGCATTTGAAAAACATAATTACGAGTGCGGCAAAGGCACACAGCACCTGCCAGCCTACAATAATGAAGTAGCCTATCGAGTAACCGTTGTTTTTGTCTGTCCACACGGCGGCGTCCTTCGGAAAGGTAAATACGAATTGGTGCAGGTCATTTGTGAGCACGAGCAGAAGCAATGTGCCGGAGATGATCCACAGAATCGACATTCCCTTGGGAAATTTGTATTCGTCCGGCTTTCCCAATGACATGGCAATCAGCAGCGCCAGCATAGGCACAAACAGCATGGGCAGATAGAACAGATACCACAGGTAACGGACGGCATCCGGCTGCCAGAATATAAAATACTTTGCCGAACGGACTACCATCCATATGATGAGCAGTACTGCGGTGACCGTCATAAACCTGCACACCTGCTTTTGCACGATCCGCTGACGGACGGAGAGCCCCCAGGCGGCGAACAGACCGATATAGATAAAGCTACGTAGATAGGAAAACAGCATCGGGTAGAAGCTGCCCCTGCCTACAATTCGGAAGCAATATGCCAGTATCACGGCAAGTACAGCGATGCCGCTTGTTATGATAGTATTCTTTTTCTGTTCGGTCATAAACAGACCCCATTTCGCCTTCATTCGTTTTTGTTTTTCCTTGGGTATACCTTTTCAAATTAATCTATAGCATAAATCCGTCTGTTTCTCAACTGCCTCTTATAAGGCTTTGCACAAAAGCCACACTTTTTACCCACAACAGAGAAAAAGGGCGGTCTTTGACCTGCACAAGTCGAACTGATTCCATCTTATACTCTGCCTTGATAGAGTTATTTGTCTTTCCTTTCTGCTGTAGTTATTTTTCAGTTGGGTAAGTTCACTTTCTCCTTCCGTCATGACAGGTGGCACCTGTCACTTCGTCGTCGCAAACTCCGCACTATTCGTTTTGCTAAAGAGTTTGTCGGATATCCTTTTGTTCGCCGCCTGACCTGCGACATCGTTGTCCATGCAGAGATAGACGGTGTCGATATTGGAATTCGCTTTCAGCATTTGAAACAGCACCTGATCCCCGACACAGCGGGCGGCAGCGTAGCTGTGACTGCGCCAATTTTCCTTGTGCAGAGAAATAAAGGACCGCATATCTGATTTCTCCTTTTTAGGGTAATAAAAAAGGCAGATAGATTTTTGCTTTCTATCTGCCTGTGTATCTGATATTTACTTTTCGGGAATTCAAGTCTATCCACAAAGGGAAAACGGCGATTTTACATCTGTGTTTTGGTACAGAGAAAAATCGCCGTTTGGGTAGCAAAAAAGCCCGATATATTCGGGCTTTTCGCAGGAGACATCTTTTTTGTCTCCACATTATGGCGTTCCCGAGGTGATTCGAACACCCGACCTACCGCTTAGGAGGCGGTCGCTCTATCCAGCTGAGCTACGGAAACACATTACAATCGTTATTATATCACAGTTTTGCAATTTTGTCAAATGTTTATTTGACAAAAAAAGTTGGCTCGCCATAGCAACAAGTATCGACGCACTTGCAGTCGGAATAACGTTCGCTTTCCTGAATATCTTTCTTGAGGGAGTTGGCATACTCAAATAGCATAAAAACAAGGGCGGAAGTTTTCAAACTATCCGCCCTCTTGTTATGACTGTTAGTCCCGCCGACTATGATGTTTACGCTTTTGCGTGTACATCTCACGATCTGACGCTTTCATAAGATCGTCGATCTCTTTCAGTGTTTTCGGCTTTCCAGCTTTGTAGCCACAGCTTATCGACACATCATATGGCGACTTGCTTCTGCGATTGTATTCTGCAATGCTGCGGGATACCTTTTCGTAAAAGCTGTCCGCACCGTCTGTTTCAGCGATAACAGCCACAAATTCATCACCGCCGAAGCGTGAGCATATCCCACCTTCTGCAGTGCATTTTGTCATCAGCGACGCCACTGCCTTTATCGCCTTGTCACCCTCGTTGTGACCATAGAGGTCATTTATCTTTTTAAGGTTGTCCATGTCAATGGAGAATACCCATACGCCTACGCCCTGTTTCTCAGCCTTTGAAATAAGCTTTTTTACGTTCTTGTAAAAGCCCCTGCGGTTATATATCCCCGTCATGGGGTCAAGCATATGTATCCTTGCAAGCTCCGCATTTGCCCTTTCAAGCCGCTGGCGGTTTTTAAAGCTCTCCATTATCTGATTGGTGTTGTTTATAAAACGTCTTGTGTTCTGGAAAAGAAAATATATAGGACTAAATGAATTTGCCGCATAGCCTATGACCTCGTCCTGAAAATGAAGCGGCGAGAACATTAAGCAGTTATGGCGTCCAAGGACTTGCTCCATATCAGGCAAAAGATCCTTGGTGTCAAAAACTTCACCGGTCTTGTATTTGTTGTCAAAAGTCTGCATGAAAACTCTCATCTGCTTTGTAAAGCTGTTATTAAAGCGTTCTCTCTGCCTCGTGTTTGACAGAAAATCAGAGTTTGTGCATACCCAGCTATAATAATCTCCCGAACGTGCCATTACCTTTGCCATTTCTTCTACGGTGTGACATTCCACTGATTTTGCAAGATAAGAGAACATATGCTGTTCGTGACCATCAGAATTGTTCATTCTATGGTAAAGCTCAAGGATCTTGTCGCCTACTTCTCTCGGGTCTATTTTCTTACAGCCGCAAGACTGGGATATCCTCATAGTGTAGTTGACCTCTATTTTTTCAGGAAGAGGCACTCCGTTCATCATATGGTCTATGGCGTTTATTATCTTTTCGCCAAGCACATCATTGTCTACAGCCGCCGTTGTAAGACGAGGGCTGTTATACTGTTCAAGCTCGATGCCGTCAAAGCCCGTTACAATAACGTCTTCAGGCACTTTTATGCCGCGTTCTCTCAGTATGCTGCAAGCTGCTATCGCCATAGCGTCGTTTGCACATATTATCGCCTGCGGAAATTCCAAATCGCTTTCCAAAAATTTCTGCAATACTCCTTTTGTTGGCATATCCCAGAAGTCACCATAGCCAAGACGCTCAGGCTCAAATTCTATGCCGTTTTCCGCAAGCACCTTTTTGTATGCTTCTATACGCTCTTCTGAGAAAGCATTGCCCTTTACGCCAGCAATGAAATTAACTCTTCTGCAGCCGTGAAATTCGATCACATGGCGAACTATCTTTTCAAAAACGTCAGAGTAATTGAATGTCACACTGCAGCAATTATCCATTGTACTGTCAACGCATATGACAGGAACACCATGTTCATGGGCACGCTTGCTTATCTCGTTGGAAATGCTGTCTCTTTTTATTGCCTCGGGCATTATTATAAGTACGTCAAGAATGTCATAATTTATAAGATCAAAAATGCTTGCTTCACCATGGTTGTAGGAAATGTTGTGATAAAGGTCGCAAAAGGTGTTAAAAAGAAGCACCTTGTAGCCCTCTTTTACACCCTTTCGGCTTATGGAAGATACTATATCTCTCACATAGTCAGATTGTACGCATGAAGTGCAGATACCTATTATTTTATATTTCGCTGTATCGCTTGTAAACATAGCTTGCTCCTTCGTCAGGGTCACGATGACCCACTACTATCTATATAAAATAATTGCTTTTTGCTTTGATATGTGACTGCTATTAGAAAATATTCACATACCGTTAATTTTACCATATCCGCACTCTAATGTCAATAGAAAACTCACAAAATTCACAAAGATCTTCTTTTTGAAAGCATTTATGCTGTTGCAAAAAATAACAGACCGACTTTCAACTTTTTTTCGCTGGAAGTCGGTCTTGGTTTATCGTAAAACATATCGAGCAAGGGGCGACCAGAGGTCGCCCCTACACAAAATAGCGTATTTTATGGGCTTTTTTATTCAGCTACCCACTGTTTTAAAGCCGTAGAAAGCCGTCTGTCGATATCCTTTCTTGTCTGCTCGCACTCCTTAGGATAGTCCTTTGCAGCCTTGAAAATAAATTTCATTACGAATTTAAGTCCCACAGGAAGTGCTTTTCTGAGCATTGTCTCAGGGAGCACAAAGTGCGTTCCATGCTCGTAAGTCAGGGCTTCGTAATCGCACTCGTGAGGGCGTTCTTTCAAGCGCTTATCCATGCGGCGGACGTATTTTCCTGCCTCCCAGAAGCTGTCGTCATCAGCACCCACCATTATAAGCTTGCCCTTGATGTTCTCAACCTTTATCATTTCTTCCTCTGTATGTTCTCTTGCCTTTTCAGAGTCGATAAAAAGGTGCGTGCTTCGTGTTATATCTCCCGAGCCTTTGGTTTCTTCTTCTATTTTGTGATAGTATTCAGGGTGGGCATAAACGAACGGCATATAGGCAAGCGGCTTGCCCTGCCATGAAAGTGTGGAAGCGTCAGGGATAGGCCATTCCTTGCAGCCGTCTTTTTCGCCCTGCTCAAAGCCCTGCCATACAAAGTCGCTTGGCGTAAGACCGAAAGTGAGTGTTATGTCAGGGAAATATGAAGCTGCCACAAGGGAATCCATTCCTGCCGTACTCATACCCATTATGCCTATCTTCTTGTTTCCATGGCTTTTGAGCCACTTTATAGAGGTCTCTATCCTTTCAAGCGGGAAGTTCACATGGCCGTAGTTCTTCACGTCAGGTGACATACACATAACGTTCACGCCATTTTTGTGAAGCCATTTTGCTCCGCACTTTGCCATAAAGTCATTAGGATCGTCGCCGAACAGACCTATCATTGCGCAGTTTGCACCCTTTGGGTTTTCATAATATGTACCATAAAAACCGTCTTTCTCATTGCTAAAAAATTGTTTCTTCATAATACCGACCTTTCTAAGCTGGTTTTCTTTACAAAGTTAGGCTAAGCTAACTATATCTCAAAAAAACAGGGTAGATAACTTCGCCCTAAGCTATATTATATCACATTTTTGCTTATTTGTCAGGTGTATTAACGAAAAAAGTCAGATGTATTGTAAATTTTTGATTTTCTTAGTGTTGCTTGTATATTAATAAAATGGCGGAGAACGCATTCTTTTTGCAGTTCTCCGCTATTTTTATGCCTTATTTTTTGCCGCATCTGCTGTGACAGTGTGAGCAACAGCCACAGCATTTACCTTTTTTCTTTTGCTTTGATATACTTATTGCCGCCGTCACTACCCATAAAAGCAGAAGTATCACCACTATCCAGTCGGCTGTATTCATAATAACGCTCCTATCTGATATACCGCACAGCCGCAAAGCCATGCCACCATGCACTGCATTATCACAACGCCTACTGTCTGTATCCTTGAATCAAGCTCTCTCTTTATGGTCGCCACCGCCGCAACACATGGGGTGTAAAGCAGGGTGAATACGAGAAAGCTCAGTGCGGAAAGGGTGGAGAATGCTCCCGAAAGAGCAGTGCCAAGATTTGCAGTGCTTGTGTTCATCAGTACCGCCATTGTGCTTACTACCGCCTCTTTTGCAGTGAAGCCTGATATAAGCGAGGTGGTCACTCTCCAATCTGCAAAGCCCAAAGGCTTGAATATTGGCGATATAGCCTGACCGATAAGGGCGAGCAGGCTGTCGGAGGAGTCTTTTACAACGTTGAGCTTTGCGTCAAAGGTTTCAAGAAACCATATTATGATAGTCGCAAAGAATATAACTGTGAAAGCTCTTTGTATAAAGTCCTTTGCCTTGTCCCAAAGAAGAAGTCCTACGCTTTTTGCCGAAGGAAGACGATAGTTTGGAAGCTCCATTACAAACGGCACAGGCTTGCCACGGAAAGCTGTATTTTTCAGTATCAGTGCAACTATTATCCCAAGCACTATGCCTGTTATGTATAAGCCTATCATCACAAGCGCCTGATATTTCTTGAAAAATGCTGCACAGAAAACTGCGTAAATAGGTATCTTTGCCGAACAGCTCATGTAAGGGGTAAGAAGTATGGTCATTTTTCTGTCACGGTCTGATACAAGCGTTCTCGTCGCCATTATGGCAGGCACTGAACAGCCGAAGCCTATGAGCATAGGCACAAAGCTTCGTCCCGAAAGACCGATCTTTCTAAGAAGCTTGTCCATTACGAACGCCACTCGTGCCATGTAGCCCGTGTCCTCCAGTATGGAAAGGAAAAAGAACAGCGTCACTATTATAGGCAGAAAGCTTAGAACGCTTCCAACGCCTGCAAAAACTCCGTCTATTATAAGGCTGTGTACAACAGGGTTTATGCCGTAGGCTGTAAGCCCTTTGTCTGCTAGGTCGGTGAGCTTGTCTATACCAAGGGAAAGCCAATCGGAAAGGGTCGAGCCGATAACATTGAATGTGAGGAAAAATACAAGAAACATTATCCCGAAAAATACAGGCAGTGCAGTGTATTTTCCCGTTAAAATGCGGTCTATTTTTACGCTCCGCTTGTGTTCCCGGCTCTCGTGGCATTTCACAACGCTTATGGCAACGACTTTTTCGATAAAGTCGTATCGCATATCTGCAAGCGCCGCATTTCTGTCAAGCTTTGATTCGTCCTCCATTTCCACTATGCAGTGTTCGAGAAGCTCCAGCTCGTTTTGATTAAGCTCAAGCTGATCCTCGATATTCTTATCACCCTCAATAAGCTTTGAAGCACAAAATCTCGGCGGTATGCCTGCACGGTTTGCGTGATCCATGATAAGATGCACAACTGCGTGTATACATCTGTGTACAGCGGAATCGTCTGAGCAAAAGTCTGTGACAACAGGTTTTGTCTTGTTTCGGGCGGTTTCTACAGCCTTGTCGATAAGGTCTGAGATACCCTCGCCCTTTGCCGCACTTACTGGTATAACAGGTATGCCAAGTGCGTCGCTCATCATTTTTACGTCTATCGTTCCACCGTTGGCTCTTACCTCGTCCATCATGTTTAAGGCAAGCACCATTGGCACACGCAGTTCAAGAAGCTGTAAAGTGAGATACAAATTTCGTTCTATATTAGTGGCGTCAACAATGTTTATAATGCCGTCAGGCTTTTCATTTATTATGTAGTCACGGGTGACGATCTCTTCCTGCGTGTAAGGGCGCAGTGAGTATATTCCCGGCAGATCCACCACAGTGCAGTTCTTCTGCCCCTTTATGTCACCGACCTTCTGCTCGACTGTTACACCGGGAAAGTTTCCAACGTGCTGATTAGACCCTGTAAGGGCGTTAAAAAGCGTGGTCTTTCCGCAGTTCTGATTTCCTGCAAGGGCAAATCTCATATATGGTCATTCTCCTCTGTTTTTTCTATCTCTATGTTTTTTGCGTCCTCTATCCTGAGCGTCAGCTCGTAGCCTCTCAGTACTATATCAAGAGGGTCGCCCATTGGCGCACGCTTTAGCATTTTCACCTTTGTTTTGGGTATAAGTCCCATGTCGAGAAAACGCAGCCTAAGCGCACCCTCGCCGCCTACCGCTTTTATTACGGCAGACTCACCCGTTTTAAGCTTATCAAGAGTCATTGTCTTTTCCTCCATAGCTATATTTTATTCTTATGTTTTATCTAAAAGAACTCCACAAAATAAGTTTACCATGGCTAACTTTACTTGTCAATAGTATATGTCGTATATTTTAGTCAAATGTTATCTAAAAATTTTATTCAAATAGATAACTTCCAATTGACAACGCCAACAAATCGTGCTATCATAAAGTAAGACAAAGTACACTTTTACATTACGGGGGTGTTTTATGGATACCCGTGTGGCAATACTTGCAATAATCGCACACGATAACGGCTCTGCGCAGGAGATAAACGCAATTCTTCATGAGCATGCCGAGTATATAATAGGACGAATGGGTCTGCCATACCGAGAACGTGGCATGAACATAATAAGCGTGGCAGTTGACGCTCCGCAGGACGTTATAAATTCTCTTGCAGGCAAGATAGGCAGGCTTGAGGGAGTGACCGCCAAGACCCTTTATTCGCCACAGTAAAAATCTAATAAATATTTGTGACCCTGACGCCGAAAACGAGTTTTCTCCTTTAAGGCGAAAGAATACACATCAAGCAGAAAACTGCACTATCGTGTGGTCTTGTTTTGCTATAGAAAAGCTGTATCCATAGGGGTATGGCTTATTTTTTTTGAGAGGAGCTTTTGCAATGGGACTTAATGACGCACCAAGCGGAGAACGTATACATATAGGATTTTTCGGCAGACGAAACGCAGGAAAATCAAGCGTTGTGAATGCAGTAACAAATCAGGATCTTGCAGTGGTATCCGATACGAAAGGCACTACCACCGACCCTGTTACAAAGGCAATGGAGCTTTTGCCCCTTGGCCCTGTTGTGATAATAGATACCCCCGGCTTTGACGACGAGGGCGAGCTTGGAGAGCTTCGTGTGAAGAAAACTAAGCAGATTTTAAACAGAACGGACTGCGCCGTTCTTGTAACAGATTGCACCTTGCCCCTTGGCGACTGCGAAAAACAGCTTATCTCAATATTCAAAGAGAAAAACATACCTTTTATCATAGCCAAAAACAAAGCCGACCTGCTCACCGATATCCCAAAAGAGGAGGGCGCAGTGTACGTCAGCGCAAAAGAGAAAACAGGCATAGAGGAGCTTAAAAACGCTGTTGCAAAGCTCACTGAAACAGACACCATGACAATGAAGCTTGTGGGCGACCTTATAAAGCCTGACGATATGGTGGTGCTTGTCACCCCTATCGACAGCGCCGCACCAAAGGGCAGGCTTATCCTGCCACAACAGCAGGCCATAAGAGATGTTCTTGAAGCAAACGCCTGTGCAGTGGTGGTAAGAGAAACTGAGCTTTCAGGAGTGCTTGGCAGGATAGAGAAGCCTGCACTTGTTATAACGGATAGTCAGGCTTTCGCAAGAGTTTCAAAGGATACTCCCGAGGATATCCCTCTCACCTCGTTTTCTATCCTTATGGCTAGATATAAGGGCTTTCTTGACGCCGCAGTAAAGGGCGTGAAAGCTATCGACGATCTTAAAGACGGTGACAAGGTGCTTATCTCAGAGGGCTGTACACATCACAGACAGTGCGGTGATATAGGCTCTGTGAAGCTTCCGAACTGGCTGAAAGAATATACAGGCAAGAATCTTGAGATAGTGCTGTCCTCAGGTCACGGCTTTCCAGAGGAGCTTTCAGACTTTGCGCTTTGCATACACTGTGGCGGCTGTATGCTAGGCTCAAAAGAGCTTACTTACAGAATGAAATGTGCTTGTGACGCGGGCGTGCCGTTCACAAATTATGGCATTGCTATTGCCTATATGAAAGGTATTCTCAAACGGAGCATAGGGGTGCTTCCACATCTTGTAAAGGAGCTTGAAGATCACAATGGCGGTCAGAGAACTTATTGATAAACTAAACTGCGAGAAAAAGCTTTCCCACGATGAATGGGTGAAGCTTATAAAAGAATATGACGAGAGCGACAGAGCCTATGCCGCAGAGTTTGCAAGGGGCATTTCGCAGGAAATGTTCGGCAGGGATATCTACATAAGGGGCATAGTGGAGTTTTCAAACATCTGCAAAAACGATTGCCTTTACTGCGGAATAAGGCGCTCAAACGGCAACGTGAGCAGATACAGGCTCACCGCAGAGGAGATCTTACATTGCTGTGACGAGGGCTACGGCTATGGTTTCCGTACCTTTGTGCTTCAAAGCGGTGAGGACGCTTTCTATGACAGAGAAATGCTCTGTGGTATCGTCAGAGAGATAAAAAAGCGTCACCCTGACTGTGCGGTAACCTTATCCCTAGGTGAGAAAAGCCGTGAGGATTATGAAGCCCTTTTCAATGCAGGTGCAGACCGGTATCTTCTCAGGCACGAAACTGCCGACGAGGAGCATTACAAAAAGCTCCACCCAGCCGAAATGTCTTGGAAAAACCGAATGGAGTGCCTTTCAGATCTTAAAGAGATAGGCTATCAGACAGGCTGTGGAATGATGATAGGCTCACCTTATCAGACGGCTGAGTGCCTTGCTGAGGATATGGAGTTTATGTGCGGTTTCAAGCCCGAAATGATAGGCATTGGACCTTTTCTCCCACATAAGGACACTCCTTTCAGAAGCTGTCCACAAGGCTCATATGAGCTTACGCTTTTTATGCTTAGCCTTTGCAGGATAATGCTCCCCGACGTTCTTTTGCCTGCCACCACGGCTCTTGGTACTATAAACCCCAAAGGGAGAGAACAAGGGGTGCTGTCAGGTGCGAACGTTATAATGCCGAATCTGTCCCCTGTGGCAGTGAGAAAAAAATATATGCTCTATGACAACAAGATATGCACAGGTGACGAGTCTGCACAGTGCAGGGCTTGCCTTGAAAGACGAATGGAGTCCATAGGCTATAAAATAAAGATATCAAGAGGAGATCACAGATAATGATAAAGCTTGCTTTTTACGGAAAAGGCGGAATAGGAAAGTCAACGGCGGCATCAAACGTCAGTGTTGCACTTGCACAAAAAGGACTGAAAGTCATGCAGATAGGCTGTGACCCAAAGGCTGACTCCACCATATTTCTACATGGGGGAGAGAGGATACCCACCGTTCTTGACCTTGTGCGAAAAGGCGAAAGCTTTGACCTTGAAGATATGGTAAGGGTAGGCTATAACGGTGTTGTGTGCGTTGAAGCAGGCGGTCCAGTGCCGGGACTTGGCTGTGCAGGCAGAGGTATAATCGCCGCTTTGGAGGAGCTTGAAAAAAAGGGCGCATATGAAAAATATCAGCCTGACGTTGTTATCTATGACGTTCTCGGAGACGTGGTGTGCGGAGGTTTTTCAATGCCAATGCGAAAGGGCTATGCCGATAAGGTGTTTATCATCACATCAGGCGAGAGTATGTCTGTATATGCCGCCGCAAACATCGCAATGGCGGTGGAAAATTTCAAAAGCCGTGGATATGCTTCTCTTGGCGGTTTTATCCTTAATAAACGCAACGTAAAAAACGAGGAGGAAAAAGCGGCAGAGCTTGCGGCTGATTTTCACAGCTCTGTGATAGCCGAGATAGACCGAAGCGACCTTGTGAGCGAAGCTGAGGATATGCGCAAAACTGTTATGGAAGCTTTTCCTGACAGCACTGCGGCAGAGCAGTATAAAGCCCTTGCGGATAAGATAGCCGAGTTGTACGGTATGGGAGAAGAAAAATGACAAAAGAGAGCGGCATAAATATAACGAAGGCGGCTTTTCCTGCGCCTTTTGAAAGCGGTCTTGAATATAATCCCCCCACAAGGGGCGTGTGGAATATCGTCCATACAGGTATGCTTATCCCTGAGTCACGGCAGATATTTGTCTGCGCACAGGGCTGTTTAAGGGGAGTTATCCTAACTGCGGCAGAGATGAATGCCATGGACAGAATGTCATGGGTGACTGTTTCTGAGCAGGATCTGTATGACGGCACAATGGAGCAGGACGTTATAGACGGAGTGAGGGATATAATAAACAGGCTTGAGGAAAAGCCAAAATGCCTTTTGATTTTTCTAAGCTGTGTTCACCTTTTTGCAGGCTGTGACTTCAAAATGATAATAGACGAGCTTTCGACATTGTTTCCACAGGTGCATTTTATAGATTGCTACATGACGCCCACCATGAGAAAGTCTATCTCCCCCGACAGCCTTATGAGAAAACAGCTTTACGAGCCACTTGAAAAGTGCGAAAAGAAGCCTAAAACGGCGGCAATAATAGGCTGTGACAGAGCCACGGACGAAGCCTCCGAGCTTGTAAAAATAATAAACTCAGCAGGCTTTGAGCTTCTTGACATAACAAAGTGCAAGACCTATGAGGAGTATCTCTCCATGGCGGAAAGCTCTTTGAATATCACCTATATACCCACGGCAAAGCCGTCAGGAGAGGAACTTGAAAAGCGACTTGGCACAAAGCATTTGTATCTGCCCTTGTGCTATGGCTATGATGAGATAGAGAAAAATTACAGCAGACTTTGCACCCAGCTTGGTGTGAAAACGCCTGACTTTTCTGCTGACAGAGAAGCCGCCGACAAGGCTCTTGCAAATGCCCTTGAGGTAGTAGGGGATTTGCCTATAGCCGTGGATTATACCGCTCTGCCAAGGCCCCTTGGCTTTTGCAGACTTCTTGCAGAGAAAGGCTTCAATGTGAAGCGTTGCTATGCCGACAGCTTTTCAGAGGAGGAAAGGGCAGACTTTGAGTGGCTGAAAGCCCATTGCCACGACCTTGAAATTCTCCCTACTGTGAATGTGAAAATGGAGTTTTCACATTGCGAAGAAAAATATCTTGCAGTAGGTCAGAAAGCAGCGTTTTTCTGCCAGACTGATAACTTTGTTGATATAGTCGCAGGGGGCGGTGGATACGGCTTCAAGGGCATAAAAAGGCTTGCAGAGCTTATGGCTGAGGGTGCAGTAAACAAAAAGGACAGACGTAAGGTGATACAACACAAGGGCTGGGGGTGTGAAAGCTGTCTATGAATGCAAAAGTGATATCCATATATGCGGCGGATACTTCGGGAGTATGCTCGGCACTTTATGAGCTTGGTGGAATGACCGTCGTCCATGACGCTTCGGGCTGTAACTCCACTTACGCCACCCATGACGAGCCACGCTGGTATGACCGCAAAAGCATGATATATATTTCTGCACTAACAGAAGCGGATGCCGTTATGGGCAATGACGGCAAGTTCATTCGTGATGTGGCAAAAGCGGCAGGTGAGCTTTCACCCAAATTCATAGCCATTTGCGGTTCGCCAATGCCTGCAATGACAGGCTTTGACTACAGTGCGGCCGCCGAGGAGATAGAGCGTGAAACGGGTCTGACCACATTTTTCGTTGATACCAACGGCACTCATTCCTATCTTCAAGGAGCAGAGGGAGCTTTCCTTAATATTGCAAAGCTTTTCTGCCGTGAGGGAAAAGAAAAGCAGGCAAATTCAGTGAATATTATTGGTGCAACGCCCCTTGACTTTTCGGTGAATACAAGCGTAAGCTCCATAAAAAAGTGGCTTTTGGATAACGGCTTTTCAGTGCAAAGCTGTTTTGCTATGGACAGCAGTCTTGATGAGATCTCTACCGCACCACAGGCGGCTGTAAGCCTTGTTATATCATCAGACGGGATAGCTGTGGCAAAGTATCTTTTTGATACCTATGGAGTGCCATATGTAGTGGGCGTGCCTGTGGGGAAAAGCTTTTCCAAAAAGCTTTCCGCTGACCTGAAAAGAGCAGTGTCAGAGGGCGTTTGTATAAATTCCTGCGGTGAAAAAGCTGTAGAGAATGCTCATATGATAGTTGCGGGGGAAAGCGTTTTTGCTTCTTCCCTAGGGGCTGAACTTGGCGCAAAAACTGTGGCGACAGTTGGCATAAGAAACAGCGAGGTGCTGTCAGGGACGGACATTTTCTGCGAGGAAGAAGCAGAGCTTGAAAAGCTTTTTTCACAGCATAAGACCGTCATAGCAGACCCGCTTTTCAGACCTATATGCAAAGGGGCAAGATTTATTTCACTGCCACACGTTGCTTTTTCGGGAAGATGTTTTCTTAAAGATATCCCCGATCTGATAGATAAAGATGTAAGCAAAATACTTAACCTATAAAAAGGAGGAACGTGCTTTCGCACGGATACTTTTATGATAAAAATAGCCGTTTACGGAAAGGGCGGAATAGGAAAATCCACAGTTACGGGAAACCTTGCCGCCGCATTTGCAAGTCTTGGAAAAAGAGTTATACAAATAGGCTGTGACCCAAAGGCTGACTCCACCATAAATCTTCTTGGGGGCGAGCCTGTTATGCCCGTGATGAATTATCTCAGAGAGCATGACGATGAGCCTGAGAGCATAGAGGAGATATCAAAAGAGGGCTATGGCGGAGTGCTTTGTATAGAAACAGGCGGTCCTACCCCCGGACTTGGCTGTGCAGGCAGAGGTATAATCACCACGTTCAGCCTGCTTGAAGACCTAAAGCTTTTTGAAAAATATAAGCCTGACGTTGTGCTTTATGACGTTCTCGGAGACGTTGTGTGCGGAGGTTTCGCCGCACCTATCAGAGAGGGCTACGCTTCAAAGGTGCTTATCGTCACCTCAGGCGAGAAAATGGCATTGTATGCCGCAAATAATATAAACAGTGCGGTGAAAAACTTTGCCGACAGAAGCTATGCAAAAGTCCGTGGTATCGTCATGAACAGGCGAAACGTTGAGGGCGAGGAAGAAAAGGTCAGAGCCTTTGCAGAAAGCGCAGGGCTTGATATCGTTGCGGATATACCAAGAAGCGACGATATCATCAGATGTGAGGATAAGGGCATGACCGTCATAGAGGGCGAGCCTGACTGTCAGGCGGCAAAATGCTTTTTGAAGCTTGCCCAGACCCTTATGCAGGAGGACAACGATGACTAAAGCGTTTTACATAACGGCGGCGGAGTTTGCCCAAAAGGGAAAAGATAATATCCCTGATGAGCTTCTTTCGGCAAAGCACCTTATCTACAGCTCCCCTGCAACATTGGCGTTCAATTCACCGGGAGCGCAGGGCTTTGGTGTAAAAAGAGCAGGACTTGCAGTGCCAAATTCGGTTATGCTTCTTGTGGCTCCTGCCTGCTGTGGACGAAACACCACTATGCTCAGTGCGGAAAGCGGCTACGGCGACAGATTTTTCTACCTGCTTCTTGACGATACCGATATCGTCACAGGCAGGCACCTCACAAAGATACCGAAAGCCGTGGAGGAGGTATGTCAAAGCCTTGATTACACTCCCTCGGCGGTGATGATATGTATAACCTGCGTTGACGCTCTCCTCGGCACTGATATGGACAGAGTGTGCAGAAAATCCAGCGACCGAGCAGGAGTGCCTGTTGTGCCATGCTATATGTATGCCCTCACAAGGGAAAAGCGTCTGCCCCCTATGGCTTCAGTGCGAAAATCGGTGTATTCCCTTTTGAAACCACGCAAGAGAAAGTCTGACGAGGTGAATATCCTCGGTTATTTCTCACCCTTGCAGGATGACTGCGAGCTTTACAGCCTGCTGAAAAGTGCAGGAGTAAAGACCATAAGGGAGCTTTCAAGGTGTGAAAGCTTCGAGGAGTATGAGCAGATGTCACAGGCAAATTTTTCTCTTGTACTCAATGCCGAGGCAAGATATGCCGCCCAGCAAATGGAGCAGGAGCTTAACATACCTTTTATAGAGCTTGCGAGAGTTTTTCAGGCTGATAAGATATCTACGCAGTATCGTCTGCTGGGTCAGGCGATAGGAGCGGAGCTTTGCGATAAAGAGTATTATGAGCAGACCATGGTGCTAATAGATGATTTCAGAGAAAAGCATAACGGGCTGTGCTTTGCAGTGGGCGAGTTTTCAAACTGCGACCCTATAGAAATGGCATTGGCTCTTATAAGATACGGCTTCAAGGTGGCGGAGATATTCGGCACTGTGGGGGAGCGAAATTTCGGCCTTGTGAAAAAGATAGCCCAGCTCTCCCCTGAAACGAAGATATATTCAAATCTCTCACCAACAATGCTCTTTTATGAGCCTGACGAGAGGGTGAACGTTTATATCGGCAAGGACTGTGCCTATTATCACCCTGACATAGCAGGAGCAGACTTCAATGACGAGATACAGCCTTTTGGCTATGCAGGTGTAAAAAAGCTGTTTTGCGACCTTGAAAAGGCGCTTGACAGGAAAGGAGCGGAGGATAAATGAAAAATCTTTTGAAGCTAAAAGTGAATTATATGTCATATCATTAGTCGTTAAAGCGTATACTTCGGTTATATAACCATCATATTTATTAGATATGATAATTATATTTTTTGTATAATCAAACCATATTCCATATTTTACTTTATCAATTATAATTATGCCAATACATTTACTACGGTTAGATAATTTTTGAATAAAGTTGTTATGGGTGTCGTAAAATGTGCCTTCATTGGCAAAATCCCCATAATTTGTATTACTTATCATTTTACTAAATTTACTTTTAGATTTTATTTCTTTAACATTTTGTGGAATTAAAGCATTTTGGAATAATACATTTTCGCTACACCATATTTTACCTTTTGGTACAAACGGTATATTAAATGCCGGATGTAAATGATATGGATTATAGAATGATGTATTATTTCCTAATAAAAAGCATTTTACTCTATCTTCATCTCTGTCTATAGTATGATAAATAGATAGAAATAATTCAGGTTCATCCCAACCATTTATATATTGAAAACTATATTTTTCTTCTAATGTATATTCGTCAAAAATTATATTATATATATTTGGGAAGCCTTCTTTTTTTATTTTTACTGCTTCAGATAGTGCAATACAAAGCCCAATTATTGTATCATTTATTAAAATCTTATCATGAGTAAATTTAAAATCATAGGACGAAAATTCATTATGTATTACTTTATCGCAAGCTTTTTTTAAAATATAATTCTTTTTTTCATCCTGAGTTCTAACAATATATGCAAATTCTTTATTACGCTTTATACTATTATCTATAATATGTTTTAAAGTGGTATATGTTTTTCCTATTGAACGAGGGCCATTTATAAAATTAAAATTTCTTTGATAGCTTAATATTTCATTTATATTCCAGTACAACATTATTTTCTCCTTATCTTATATAGAGAAAGACTATTAAATACGAACCAATAGGTAACCACCCCATACATATGTAGCAGTGTTTAAACTGTGGTTTTCTACATAATGATTGGTACATTTAGATAATAGCCTTTAAATATATTATAACACATTAATCTTTTATTGTAAATAATGTTTCTTCTAATATTACCCCGTTTTTTACTCTTTTAGGTATTAATTTCCCACTATATTTAGCAGAAGGCGAAAAATTTTCCCAACTAACATTTTTATAACAATTCTTAGGAAGCCCAGCACAAGTTATTTTCAGTTGGGTTTCTTCTTCTTCAATATAGCATTTGGCACGTAGGAATTTAGCTCTTTTAAAACTGCTTTCATGTTTCCACGCTCCAATTTTTACATTATCAATATCGAGATTATTAGGTAATTCATCACCAATTAAATGTAAACTATCAGTATCACTATATATAAATCTTTCATAATTTAATTGAGCAGATGAAATTGTTTTATGCCTAGCATAAGAGGTTATAAATACAGCAACCGGGATATAGATAGGATTTCTAAATTCCTCAGGATATGGCCTATATTTAACAACATCTTCCTCGTCAAGATACGGTTCTTTAGTTTGGATATGAGGATTTAACCCGAATTTTCCATATAAAGAATTAAGCATTAATTTAGAAATTGTTCGCATAGGTTTATTATTATTTATTGTACTTTCTCTTTTTATTTTATACCATTTATTAATATAATCTTTGAACAATTCTGTACTCCCCCTAAATTTCCACCCACTAATAAATTTTATATAGGTGATATTATAATGGCTGTAAAAAAGGTCTAAATCTATGTTTGTTAGGCATAATGTGATTATATCGTCATCACTATCTTCTAGATATTCTAGATTTCCATATATTGATGTTTTGCTTTGTAAAGTAGGGAGATGGTTTTCTTTTAATTCAAATTGAGCTTCCAGCATTTGAACATAAAGAGGATAATCTTTATCTTCATCATATTTTCCTTTAAAAAAAATGCCCTCTCCATATGGGAGTAATTCCGTCATCATTGCAGGGTATAGACTGTTCACATCTAGAACAATTCCTTCCCCTAACTCTTTATTTTTAAATTTCGGGTTTAAATATGTGTATCCTCCACGATAAGCTTCTCTAATTTCTTTGTCATAATAAGGAATAGGGAACCAATATTTAAAATTTTTAGCCCCTATAATTTGTTTATATTCGTGTAGAGCATTACTACCAGTTGTTATTTTAGTTAATCCGTTATCAAATAAATATTTTAACCCTTGTGCAACAATGGCGCAGTCTCGGTATAAATAACTTAATTCATTTTTATCGAGTTTATAACCCACAGGTCTTACTTTATTGTAATCAATTTCTCCTTTAATCATGGGTAGATTAAATGCATATGCTATTTCTTCCACTTTAAAAGGTAACACCTTTAAACTATCATAAATTCGTACACCTTTTTTATGTTTATTTCGCCCTTTAAAATTAATGTTGAGGCTATAAAATTGCCCTTTATCATTAACTAATACACTAAAGCTTTTCCCATCTAATTCGTTTGTATTTTTTATACATTTATAATTATTACGAAGGAGCCATGATATTATAAATTCACCATCGAATTTTAAATTATGAAAATAAAGTTTTGTAGTTGCATCTGGTAATAATTTGCACCATTCAATAAAATCTTCAATAGATAGCCCATAATAAAAATCGTTTAGATTATATATATTACATGCGCCAAATGCCCAAACACGACAATCAGATTTATTTGTGGTTGTTTCAAAATCGCATGAATAATATGTCATAAACTAAATCTATCTAATTGGGCATTAATTGTATTTATTTTTTCGTCCTTTTCAACTAAACTATAGATATAGTGTATATCCATTGAAGGATTTTCATAATAGAATTTTATTAATTCATTGGCGCTCATATTTTTTATTCGGTTATATGTTTCTTTATAGTTATCTCCACCGCGTAGCTTATTTTGCATTGCCTTTAAATAATTTTTTTTAAATTGCTCGTTTCTATCGCTATAATAATTGGCCCTACTCCTTTTAATGATAGCTCTCCGTAATTTATTAAATCCCTTTTGTGTAAAATATTCTGGATGAAATTCGCGTTCAATTAAGTTATTTTCTTGTATAGTCCCCATAGTACCAGTTTCAGGCGAAATATTATATTTACTTCTTTCTTTACGCGTGATTAAATTTGCGCGTCTATTGAGGATTGAAAGTTCGCGTAATTCATAATCAGTAGTCTTTACACCGCCACTAGTTGTTACATATTTTAAATCTT
>OHDT01000577.1_pt1 | contig 20894 bp, 20 predicted proteins | sample 1567061 | NCBI WGS metagenome assembly OHDT01 (sample SAMEA3879506, study PRJEB24766) | human gut metagenome | biome: human-associated habitat; feature: feces | place: USA | collected 1985/1987
CAGCTCGAAGCATTTCGCGCCTCGACCTTCGGCGGCAAGAGCATGACCATGAACGCCCTCACCGGCAATGTGGGCGGAATGATCAATGCGCTGAATTCTGCCCTTGGTGGGGGCACTTTCCTTGCGAATGTTCTTCAAACTGCCGGTATGAATCTCGAAACCTTGGGGATAAAACCGGATGAAAAGGAGACCTACAGCGAGCTTGATAAGCAGCGTCTGGCAAACGCGGCGCTGCTGCTGACTGCGAGCAAAACAGACGAAAATACCGCAGAAAAAATACTTAAGATGCTTATTCCGGATGATGAGGGGGAAGCGAAACCACTGAACGAACGAGCAAGCGAACTTCTTAGCCTTAATATGGGCGAAACAATGAGCAATGTGGGAGCGATCTACGGCATCATGACCGCCTTTGCTTATTCCGAGCAAGCGAATGGCTGGGAAAAGACCGTAGATGGCGAAACATACGATGCGATCAGGTATTATGACTATGTCAATCAGCAGATCGCCGCTGCCGCCAATAGCGGAAAAGATGGCGGAGAAAAACTAAGTGATATCCTTGCCGCGCTTGGGCAGTTTGGGTCGTTTGTTCAGGACGAGGGCGGCATGACGCTACAATTCATGGATTATATCACCGGCACGGAACAGCTGGATGAAAGCGCGCAGATCAACAAGGATCTGGACGGCTATATCAACGCGATGCAGGCGCTCAGTCAGAATCAGGACGGTCTGGTCGCCGCCGGCATCCTCGAAGACGGCGCGGACGGCGGAAACATTTCCCCGATCTTAGACCAGCTGTTCACCCAATAGAAATAAACCGTCCCCCCACAAGCCCCCACGCCCCCGCGGATACACGCTTAAAAAGCAAGCGTAAGATCTAACTGCATATGCCTATACGCCGCAACAATAGAAGACCACCATCTCGGTGAGCAACAGCTCCTTGAGATGGCGGCCTTTTTATACGCGGGGAGGTTTGACGCTACTACAATATAATTGCCGGGTAAAGCACGTCAACCAGGCGTGCTTTATTCGTTCTCATGCCTAAGCTACAATGAGGGAGTAATCGGGTGGCGCTTTGACGCTTGGGCTTCCCATGTCCGCACGTAAGACTGTTACCCATCCCTCATTGTAGCGTTCGATTAAGCAGGTTGGGTTCATTGCCCGTGTCACGGAGTAGCTTGAATCGGCACTGAGAGAAGGATGCTCTCTGATTACAAATACTGCATAGGAGGAATGCGAATGAACTCTGTTGGCATTGATGTTTCCAAAGGCAAGAGTATGATTGCCGTCATGCGGCCCTTTGGAGAACTGGTGGTCCCACCCTTTGAAATCCATCACACGGACAGCGAACTGTGCGAACTGGCAAAGCTGCTTAGAAGCCTACCTGGTGAGACCCGTGTCGTTATGGAAGCCACGGGTAATTACCATTTTCCAGTAGCTTGGCTGCTGAACGACTCCGGCTTTTATGTTTCGGTAGTCAACGCAATGTTGGTGCATGATTACCGGAACAATAGCTTGCGGCGCGCTAAGACCGACAAGAAGGACGCCATCAAGCTGGCAAACTACGGCCTTGACCACTGGCTTACCTTGCCACGGTACGTTCCGGAAGAAGATACCCGATTGATGCTCAAGAACTGCTATAGGCAGTACCAGCAGTATTCCAAGGTGCAGACCATGCTGAAAAATAATCTTATCTCCTTGCTCAAGTTTCTGAATTTCTCCCTTGCTTTTTGTTAGCAGGTTTTGCGTTTGGCGCATCTTGTGTCATTGTTTTAAGAGGAAACGAGGAGGTCACTTGGGCCCCGGGTTTCTTCTTCAGTTCCATTCCTCAGCCAAGAGGAAGTCGCGGACATTCCGGTGCTTGATCCCGTTTCGGCTCATGTCGAACTCATCGAGAGAAACAACGTACTTCGGGAAGTTGTCGCGGATAGCGTCATACGCGCCGAACTCGCGGTTGAGCGTTTCGTCGGAGGCGAGCAGATAGCACACCTGAACGTACAGCTTTTCGCCGCGCTTGTCGCATACAAAGTCAATTTCCTTATCGCCCGTCCTGCCAACGGTCACTTCATAACCCCGGCGCAGCAGCTCAAGATAGACGATATTCTCCAAAATGAGATTGATGTCCCGCATATTGCCGCCAAAGACTGCCTCGCGGATGCCGTGATCGGCAATATAATACTTCTCATTGGAGGCAAGGATCTGTTTGCCCTGCAAATCTTCCCGCTTCACCTGATAAAATAGGTACGCCTCGCAGCAGTATTTGATATAGTTCAGGATCGTTTCCGGGGCAACGGTGCGCTGCTCGTTTTTCAGGAACTTCGCAAGCGAGGTCGCCGAGAAGGTCGTTCCCACATTGGCGATCACATAGGCAATGATCCGCTCCAGCAAGTCAACATCCCGGATTTTATTCCGCTTCACGATGTCCTTGAGCTGGACAGAGTTGAACAGATCGTGAAGATATTGCTTGGACGGCGCATCCGCATAGCGGAGATTTGCGAGGTAGGGCATCCCTCCGGCAAGTAGATACTTTTGGAAACACTGCTGGATGGACGCATCGGGTGTGATCGAGCGATATAGCTCCATGAACTCCCCGAATGAGAACGGATAGATCACAAACTCCACATACCGTCCGCCCAAATAGGTCGCAAGCTCACCGGACAGCAGCTTTGCATTGGAGCCGGTGATGTAGATGTCACAGTTCAATGAGACGCGGAGAGAGTTGATGCACTTCTCCCAGCCCTTGACCTCCTGAATCTCATCGAAAAAGAGGTAGACCTTGCCTTCTATTTCTGCGGCTCTTGCGGTGATCTCATCATGCAAAGCCTGCGCGGTTTGCAGATGAGAATAGCTCATATCCTCAAAGTTGATGGAGATAAACTGCGCCGGGCTGACGCCGGACTCCGTGAGTTCCTGCTGAATCAGCTCCAACATGACCGACTTTCCGCAGCGGCGGATACCGGTCATGACCTTGATCAACTCCGTCCCGATGAACGGGCGGATACGGCTCATATACAGTTCGCGTTTGATCATAAAACTTGACCCTCCTTCTGTGGCTGGCCACAGTATATCACATTTACGATTGAAACTCAATGGAGAAATTGCAAAAATATAAGTTATAACTGATAAAATACAAAATTCGACAAATGATTTCAGCTAAGGCTCAACGATTCAAGTGAAGCCCTGCAAAGGGAGGATTTCACCCTCTACTGTTTCGGCATCTGTACTGTGTAAAAAACGAAGGAATCCTTTTGACCATTTTTTGCAATTTCTCGCTGCCTGCCCTTATTGCCCCTATGTGACGGAAGCGTCCGACCGGAAACCAGTATAAAGAGGGGAGAGCCGCCATATTGCGGCCCTTTCCGCTGTTTCGGTCATTGCCCGGCAAAGTCGTTCCAAGACATATCCCCAATGACATATAATGAGGTCAATATTAAAACCCAATAGACACTTCCATATAAAAGTACCCGGCTGTTGCTGAAGAACTGCTACCGCCAGTATCGGCAGTATTCCAAGGTGCAGACGGTTTTGAAGAACAACCTGATCTCGTTGCTGGATACGGTGTTTCCTAATGTAAACCGTTTGTTCAGCAGTCCCGCCCGTGCAGATGGGAGCGAGAAATGGGTGGACTTCGTAGCTGAATTTTGGCACTGTGGGTGCATTTGTGAACGCTCGGAAAAGGCGTTTGTCAGCAAGTACCAAAAGTGGTGCAAAAAGCATGGCTACAACTTTGGTGAGGAAAAGGCTTGCGCGATTTACGCCGAGGCAAGCGGGCACATTGGTGTCATGCCGAAATCTGAAACGACGAAGCTGCTCGTGGAACAGGCGGTTGCGCAGCTCAGAGCGACCTCTGCAGCGCTTGCTGCGCTCAAACACAAAATGCAAGCATTGGCTTCCATGCTGCCGGAATATCCCGTTGTCATGGACATGTTCGGCGTAGGCCCGACTCTCGGCCCGCAGCTCATGGCTGAAATCGGAGATGTACGCCGCTTTTATTCCAAGAAAGCGCTCGTGGCCTACGCTGGACTGGATGCTCCACCAAACGATTCCGGTGATGTGACCGGCAGACACAAGAGCATGAGCAAAGTTGGCGCGTCGTCTCTGCGGCGAACGCTGTTCCTTGTCATGAGTGTCTATTTGCAGAACGCTCCTCTGGATGAGCCGGTCTACCAGTTCATGGACAAGAAACGCGCCGAGGGTAAGCCCTACCGCGTCTACATGATGGCCTCTGCCAACAAGTTTCTGCGGATCTACTACGCCACCGTGAAAGCCTATCTGGAGTCACTGGAACACACCGCCTGATCTCGCCATAAAGCATCGGCTGGCCGCCGTTTCATTTCTGAGATGCGAAGCGGCTTGGTTTGGCGCGGCCTTTTTGCATACCGCATTACCTTGAAATTCCTACTTGACTTTTCTTGCAGGTCTTTCCTTGAAAATGGTTATACAGCAGGAGTAGCTGCCTGCGGTATAATCAGACGAGCACTGTGGATCTGTTTCTATTTGAATAAGCACCTGCGAAAAAAGAATTTCTCTGTTGGTTCTCCCCTCGCGCGAAAAAAAGGGGGATCCGTTTTCCATTATTTTTTACGATTTTCGGAGCGAATCGGGGAAAAATAGTGAGCCGTATCCCTTGGTAAAGTCAGGCGAAACCCCGTTTCGCTAAGAATAAAAGTCGAGAGGTCTAAAATCAAACTGATATTGTAATATAGATAGTAAGAGGTATAATAATAGCATAAATAGGTATGTCTTCCGAAAGTGATCGGCACAATAAAGGCGATCAACCGCAAATGGTTGGTCGCTTTTGTTGTGTCCATTGTCGGAAAGACGAAGCAGCCTATGATATGCTGAGCCAGACCTATGAAGCGGAGCAGAAACAGTTGGAAGTGGAAGCGATCACCTTGCAGCAGGAGATTGAAGTACAGGAACGACAGATCGAAAGCATACTGATAGCATTTCGGGGAAAGGTGAAGAGCATTACAATTATTATTGCGGAAATACTGCTGATGTCAGTGATGCAGTTGAAAAAAGGCCGCTACTCAGTTGAAAGATAAAAACAACTATCCTGACTGGAATTTTGACACTATTTGGTCTATAACCGCTGACACAAACGATGGCTATCCTTATCTCCAATGGCAGGAAGGTACATTGTCGAACATTGACGTCAGCGGCATTTTTAAGCTCCCAAACGCTGTCGAGAGCATGACCGAGAACAGAAGCAAGCAAAAAAGGAAACCTCCCTGCCGTGATGCCGAGGCAGGGAGGTTGAGCGGAGGAACGCAGAAAGTGTGAGATCTCTGTGCTCCTCACAGACTTTTATGAAAGAGATACATTTCACCCTTACATGATGCAGGCGCAGATGGTGCCCAGCACGATAATGGGAACATTACAGCAGATAAACGAGGGAACGCAGGTATCCCAGATATGGTCGTGTTGCCCATCAAGATTCAGCGTTGCGGTCGGCAGCAGAGCTTGGTCAGAGGCAGGAGATCCTGCGTCACCCAATACAGCTGCCGCGCAGATGAGCATGGAGATCGCCGGAACGCTGAAACCCATCTGAAGTCCCATGGGAACCATGATGATGCCGACGATCGGAACCGTGCCCCACGAAGTACCGATGCCCAAAGTGACAATCAGCCCAAGAACGAGCATTGCAAAAGCGCCGACGAGCTTGGAGGAGCCGAGCATATTCACAATGCTGTTGACAAGGCCGTTAACGTCACCGTAAGCGTTGCTGACATTGGCATAACCGGTTCCCGCTGCCATAACGAAAACGACCGCGGCAACGTCCTTCATGCCCTTGTAGATATGTTCGTCCAGAGACTTAATGGAAGCGACGCGGAAAATCAAAATAAGCGCAAGCGCCGTTAGACCGCCGAGAACGATTGATCCTGTAATGAGCTGGACGACTGGAGTTGCGAAAGCGGCAACGATCCCCATTGTGTGCTTAAACTCCCATGGCGGCAGTTCATCCGTCTGTGCACCGTCCGTCTCAGCAGGTGCCGTAATGCCGGGGACGGGCGTGTAAGTACGAGGCTTGCGATAGACCACAGCAACAACGACAGCTGCGACGACCATAGCAAGGAAAATAGGCCATGTCGTGACTGCAACCTCCAGATAGGTGATCTCAATGCCACAGTCACTCATAACACCTGCAACCATGTCCTGGAATACCGCGCCGTAACCGATTGGAATGCAGACGTAACCAATCTGCAGGCCGCACATAATCGCGGTAGCGACTTTGCGGCGGTCAACCGAATACCGATTGAATACGGTCAGCAAGGGAGGAATGATGATGAAGACGAACGTTGCGCCGAATGTGATAACTGTTTCACACAGAGCGGCAATAATGATAAGGCCGACCAACAGAAGCCATGGACGCTGACCAAGGATTTTTGAAACGCGAGGTGCCATTGCGTCGCTCATTCCGCTTGCCACAATCGCGGAAGCGATCGCTGCAAGAATGATGAAGATGATCGCATTTTCGCCGTGACTGCTGATACCACTGGCAAACAGGCTGATGATCTCTGTCAAGGGCGCGCCGCCCATCAAACCGCAAATCACTGCCGCAATAATGATGGCAAGATACACATTAACGTGCAGCACGCACAAAACGAGCATAATGACAACGGATGCAAATACCGGATTTGTAATGATAGCCATGTTTTCCCCTTTCCAAAATTATTTTTGCATTTATGATCTTTCTTTGATCTCGTTCGTTATTTGCACTGCCAGTCGTACAGCTCTCCACGAGAAAACGCTTGCGAGCCGTATTTGGAGTCGTCCATTGCGAGAACGATATCGGCATCTTCCACTTCTTTCGCCACGTTTTCTTCGAGGTTATTGTAGATGGCACGCCGCAGCGCCTGCTTAAAATACTTTACGACCGTCGGCGATGCAGTCGACATCTTCTTTGCCGCCGCCCAACCAAGCTCTGACAACTGTTCATCCGGCACGACCTTGGTGACTGCGCCAATATGATAGAGTTCTTCCGCGCTCATCTCTTCGCCAAAGTAGGTGAGGTCCATCATCCGATTTCTTCCCAACCAGATTGGCAGTCTAGAACCTGTAAGTCCCCAGTCACTGGCAATACCCATGTAAAAATCAGGGTTATACAGACGCAAAGAACTTCCCGCGATACGAATGTCACAGCAGGAGAACAACGAATACGCAGCGCCGAGGCACAAGCCTTTTCCGACAGCAATTGTCGGCTTAGGATATGTGTCAATCCGCTCCACCAACTTCAATCCGGACGGACGGAACGTACCGCTAACCTCGACCATGGACTTCCCCTGATCAATGAGAGTAAATTCCTCCGCGCCTGCGCCGGATTTTGAAAAATCGTCTCCTTCGTGCGTGAACAGGACACAGCGGACGGTCTCGTTCTGCTCGTATTCATCCAGCAACTCAAGGATGCGGTTCGTCACCTGAAGGCCTACGCCGTTTCCAGGCGGGTCTGCCAGTGTAACGACAGCAACGCGCTCTCGAATCTCTGCTTTCACCTTGCCGACTGTTGCGATCTCTCCGTATTTCACACTCATTTATAAAACCCCTTTCACTTTGATCACGCTATTTTGATAGCATCTTTATTATAACAACGCCATTCCTTACCAGCAAATGCAATTATTGTATCAAGTTAATAGCGTGATGTTTTTTGTTGTAAACGCTTGATTTTCGGTATTTCGTGGTATATATTTAATCCGTTGTGGTTAATTTTGAATGATAATGTGGCACGGAGGTAGATGCATGAAAATTTAGACGTTGCGATATTTTGTAGCGATAGCCGAAGGCAAGACCGTTCACGAAGCGGCAGCTGAATTCTATATCACACAGCCCGCATTGAGCCGCAGCATTCAAAAGTTGGAGGAAGAATTGGGTATTAGGCTGTTTGAACGGTCAACGATGAACCTTCAGCTTACGCCACAGGGGAAGGTGATCCTTCCAATTGCAAAGCAGATTCTTTATCTGATGGAGGATATGCACAGCGTTGAGCAAGGCTTTGAGTCCGGTTATAACAGCATAATCACGATTGGTTGCTGCGGCTGTGAAAATTCCTCCTTTTACGATCTCATACGAAAGATCCACCTGAAATATCCCGAGATGCAGATCAATACGCCTAAGTATTATTCCATTTCAGATATGGTAAAAAAACTGCTGAGCCGCGAAATCGACTGCTGCTTTACCCACAACGGCTATCGATATGGCGGGGATGAGGTATTGGATCACTATCCAGTTCAGGAGTCTCATCTTCAGGTAGTACTTACGAGAGATCATCCTCTTGCAAGTCAAAGTGCCATACCCATAACTGCGATGAAGGATGAGAGGATTTTTCTGTGGGAGAGGGGAATGCTCCCTGATTATAATGAAAAGTTCATGAAAGGATGCTGGAAGAACGCTGTGTATCCTCAGATTGTTGGCGAATTCGCAAACAAGCAGGAGCTGTTCGCCAAGGTCGCCGCAGGCGCAGGCATCGCTGTGCTTCACTCTACTGAAATATACCTCCCATGTAGCGAATCCTTCTGCTTTGTTGATTTGGTCAAGCCCGATGGCACATATTTTTTTTCCAATCACATCTCGCTGTTTTGGAATCGTGGCAACAACAACCCTGCGCTCCCACTGGTGACGAAGCTCCTGCAAAAGAGTATGTAAAAGGCTGACAGCAACCTTCACGTTTCCACATATCTATCATTTCTACGCTATCAGTATGCGGACGGGTTGAATCGTGAGTGGCTGTTACCGAACGTGTTAAGTGTGGAGAACTTGCCGTGTGCGTGGTTCACTCGATCCGACAAGTGAGAAGGAGACGACACCCGGAGGCAACTCCGGCGATCCTGCGGGGGGGCTTCCTCCGACCGGGATACCGCCGACAGTTCCGCCACCCATCCCGTCAAGGCAGAGGTGAGCAAAGACCCCGACGGCTCCGTTTCCCTCTCCAAGGCCAGCGTGGCCAAGGGCGACAAGGTCACGGTGGAGGCATCCTTCTCCTGGGTGAATCCCTTTGCGGACGTGGCAAACAACGCCTACTATGTCCGCGCAGTGGAGTGGATGCTCAAGCGCAAGGTCACCCAGGGCACTACGGACACCACCTTCAGTCCCAACCTGAACTGCACCCGCGCCCAGATCGTCACCTTCCTGTTGCGTGCCGCCGGTTCTCCCGAACCGAAGGGCACGGTCAGCTTTGCGGATGTTTCCGCAGGCAGCTACTACGCCAAGGCGGTGGCGTGGGCCGTTGAAAACAGCATCACCGACGGTACAGGCAACGGCCTGTTCAGTCCTGACGCCGCCTGCACCCGCGCCCAGAGTGCGGCGTTCCTGTAGCGCGCGGCGGGCAGCCCCGCCGTGGGCGGCAGCTCCGGGTTCAGCGACGTAGCGGCGGACGCTTACTATGCGCAGGCTGTGGCGTGGGCCAAGGAGCACGGCATCACCGACGGCATCGGCGGTGGGCTGTTCGGTTCCGCCAACGACTGCACGAGAGCGCAGATCGCCGCGTTCCTCTTCCGGGTGTACAGTAAGTAGCATATTCAGTTCCGCTGCGCGCCTGAAAAGAACCATTTGAAGTTGGCTGCTGTTCTCATCCGTGCGGCTGATCGCGCCGGAGCGTAGCCGGATAGTTTTAACCTGTTCATTCCAAGTGTATGGGGAAGCCAACGGCATAGCCGGTGGCTCCCAAAACCAACAAGAATAAGTCGAGGGAACTTCCCCAATGTCAGTAAGTTAAGCTGACAAATCCTCCTACCCTCAGAAATGAGAGGGTAGGAGGATTTTTTTCGTAAAAATTCAAAACAGGGCTTGACAAAAGCATCATTTCGTGCGGCCATTTTGCTAACTTCGGTTAGCAAAATGGCCTTTGTAGTTAGAAGCGTGTCCCGACACGCCAAACTACGAGGAGGCTTACTTAAATTTCCCTCCTTGATGAAAGTCATTCGGTTCCTCCAAGAGAGGAACCAAGGGGGTGTCCTCTTGAATGTTCGGTTTCCCGACCCGTTACGGTTCCATTCTACCGTAAAAACAAAGGGATTCAATAGGATATGCCAAAATGACCGTGCCAAAATCATGGCATAAGGTATGCCAAAAAACGTTGTCGCGTGCGAATAGCTGTCATATAAGGGAGAAAAACGGAGGGATCGCCATGTTTGCCGGACGATCTGACGCACTGATGAACTACAGCGAACTGGAACTGTCCGAAGTGCTGTATGACGGTCTTGTCGGCGGCGCACTCGGTCTTATCGGCAGCGGCGTGGGGATGGTGCAGAACAGAAACGGCACGGAAACGCCGAACGTTGACGCAGGAGCGCGTCAGGCGGAGGTGGAGAGTAATTTCACGCCAGAGGTGGAAAGCTCCGCGGAGGGGACGCAGAGCGCGCCTGCGGCGGATAATCAGGGGAATGGTCTCGTCGGCAGGATGAGGGATTCCCTTTCTGTGCTGCGCGATGAGCAGCCGGTCGCGCGCATCACGGGCGCAGAGATCCCGGTCGGCGGCAAGATTGTCGAGCGCTTGCAGGCTTTTGCAAACTCGTTCGGCAACAAGGTCAACCGCCCGGGCTTTGGCGACGTGCTCTTTTCCAAGAGCCGCATCAAAAACAGCATGATCGGTCACGGCATCGGTCAGGCGAAAATCGACGCCTTTGCCGCCGTCCCCGATGTCATCCGAAACGGTCAGGAAATCGCGCATGAAGCCAACTGGAAGGGCCGCAACTACGACACCTATATTTTCGCCGCGCCCATTGACTACAAGGGCGCGACGGATTATCTCGGCGTGATCGTGACGAAGGACAGCGCGAGCAGCCGGTATTATGTGCATGAGGTCGTGGACGCGAACGGGAATGTGCTCTTTGAAAGCAAAGAAGCGCCCTCGCTTGCATCAGACGGGACTTCTGCCCTTTCGGGTGACCTCGACCACGTAGCAAGCGGAGACGCTTCAACGGATACGGTGCAAGCACCAGTATCTCTTGACCCCCACTGTAACACAGGGGAACGGTGGTGTCAAGGGAGAGGATATGCAGCGCGGTGGGAATTATGCGCCGAATGACGGATTGGGTGCGGCTGACGCCGGATTCGACCCGTTTACAGCGGCGCAAAATGAGTACGGCACGCTGCCGGGTGGCGAGAATCCTGTTCGCCCGGACAATGCCCCGCGCTCGACCAACGGCGAAGGCCGCGTTTCGCAGACCGTTGTGACGGCAAAGGGCGCACAGGTCACGCCGGACGAATTCGTCCCGCTGATCGAAAACGAGACGATGAAGGGCGGGTTTTCGTTTATTCCCGTCAGCAACAACGACGTGACGCAGCGGGCGACCGCGCGTATCTCTGAAAAGGGATGGTCGCGGGCGCTTGCCGACTGGACAAGCGACGTGCGCGCGGGCAAGGCCGGAGACAGCATCACCGCAACGGGCGCGCTGCTCTATAACTATGCCGTCAATTCCGGCGACACAGGGCTTGCCCTCAGCGTGCTTTCCGACTATGCGACAGCGGTGCGCAACAGTGCGCGCGGCTTGCAGGCGGCGCGCATCATGAAAACGCTGACCCCATCGAACCGCCTTTACATGATGGAACAGAACATTCGCAATCTTGCCGAACGGCTTGGCATTACGGACGGGCTGCATCTTGACAAGGAGCTTGCGCAGCGGTATCTTGACGCGCAGGACGACGCAGCGCGCGACAAGATCATCGAAGATATCCAGCAGGACGTCGCCGATCAGATCCCCTCCACCCTGCTTGACAAGTGGACGGCGTGGCGGTATGTGAATATGCTCGGCAACTTCAAGACGCAGGGGCGAAATATTGTCGGCAACGTCGGTATGCAGGCGGTACAGCGCGCCAAGGACGGTATCGCCACTGCTCTCGAATCCATCGCCTATCACGCGAGCGGCGGAAAGTTTGAGCGCACCAAGTCGTTTGCCCTTGGTAAAGAACTGCGTGACGCTGCAAAGGCGGACTTCAAGAACGTGCAGACCGTAGCGCTCGGCGAGGGCAAATACCACGAGGGCGGCGACAGCGACGCATTCCTGCGCGGCGTGGAGGATAAACGCACCATCTTCAAAAATAACGGAGACTGGGGCACGACGGAATCGAGCAATCCATTCGTGAGAGCGGCGCGCATCACAACGGACACGGCGGCGAAAGGCTTGGAAGGCTACCGCAGGGCGACCAACTGGGCAATGGAACAGGGCGACGTCATCTTCTCCAAGGGAGCATACGCCAATGCGCTGGCGGGGTATTTGAAAGCTCATCAGGTGACGGCGGAGCAGTTCAGCAGCGCGGAGTGGCAAAGCCGCAACGGTTCGTTTGTAGATAAGGCGAGGTTATACGCCATCAAGGAAGCGCAGGAATCCACCTTCCGCGACAGCAATGCGCTTAAAATAAACGGAAGGGAGACTCCCTCGTGAGTCTCCCTTCCGCTATGATAGGATATGGTCATTTTTCGCTGTGCTTGTCGCGCTCCATGGTCTCGGCGATGGCGCGGCGCATAAAGGCAGCGGTACTTTCTCCCATTTGCGCGGCATGGTTATGGACTTCATCTAATTGTTCCTTGGGAATACGCACTTTAAAGTCAGCGAATTGGGAAAGGTATTTCTTTATCGACTTCTTTCTAGCTTCTGTCAGTGGCTTTCTATCTTCCATATTCTCTGCCTCGTATTCATATATCAAAAATTTTTTTGATAGCGGTTGACAGTATGGGGTCATACGTGGTATGATGTACCCAAGTTAAAAAGTAGCAGCACGTGAGAGGTTCCAGCTCCCACGTGCCTGCACAGGTGACTCAGGCACCGGCACAGTAGTGAAACTACGCTACGGGGGTATTATACCCATTTCTGAGCCGTCGCGCAAGCCCCGTTTTAGGGGAGCGGCAGCAGAATGGGGTCTCCTTATGAATGTAGCAAAGCGCTATGCGGGTACCGGCCTGCATAGCGCTTTTTGACTGCATTATTTAAGGAGGATTCCATCATGAACGAAATGAAGCAGCTCAGCCACGATTATCTCACCATCAACGAGGTCAAGGATTACCTCAACATCAGCCAGTCCAAGGCGTATGAACTGGCGCACCGCAATGCCTTTCCGATTTGCCGTTTCGACGGCAGCATTCGCATCCCAAAGGCTTCCTTGCGTGGATTGAGACGAGAACTCTTCTGCCCGGCGGCCTGATGCCGGGCGCGTAAGGGGAGGCGGTATCATGGCAGGAAAACGCTCAAACGGCGAGGGCTGCATCCGCAAAACAAAAAGCGGCAGCTGGCGCGGAGAAATTATGGACGGCTACACGCCGGAAGGGAAGAGGCACATCGTCCGTTTTACAGCCAAGACACGCGCCTGGGTGCTCGATAAGCTCCGCGCATACCGAGCCGAAATGGAATCCGGGGCACGCATCGACAAGAAGATGTGCTTTTCCGACTGGGCAGACACCTGGTACGGCGACTACAAGAGCGAGGTGCAGCCCTCGACCTATTCCGGCTATCAGTACACGCTCAAGGCGCTGAAAAAGGCTTTGGAGAGCAGCCGCTCGCGGAGATCCTTCCCATTCACATCAACCGTTTTCTGGACAAGCTGAGTGCCGACGGCTACTCGCTTTCGATGATCCGCAAATGCCGCGCCATGCTCATCCAGATCTTCGATGCCGCTGACAGCAACGGATTGGTTCTACGCAATCCTGCGCGCAAGACCAAGACCGTGCGCAGCAAGCAGAACGGCTTTCGCGGAGAGCATAAGGAAAAGGACGCGTTCACGGAAAGGGAAGTCACCCGACTGATGGGGGCGCTGCCGGACGATCTGCTCGGCAACAGCATCCGCACGCTTTTGTGCAGCGGGATGCGCGTGCAGGAGCTGCTGGCACTGCGCCCCGAGGACATCAGTGAGGACGGCTCTGTGATCCACGTTGAATACGCCGTGAAGATGGTGAATGGTGTGCCGCAGCTCGGACCGCCCAAGAGCGCCCGCAGCCGTCGTGTCATTCCGATCCCGGAACAGTTTCGCCCCTACGTTCGGTATCTTCGAGAGCACAGCGGCGCACCCTATGTCTGGACCTGCCCCGGTGAGGCCCCGCTCTATGGCATCGGTTCCTTCCGCTGGCGATTCTACACGGCGCTGAAAAATGTCGGTCAGGTGCGGCCGCTTTCGCCGCATTGCTGCCGCCACACCTATGTGACGATGCTGCAGGCAGGCGGCGTTCCCATGGAGACCATTGCAGCGCTCACGGGACACGCAGACATTAAAACGACCGAGGGCTATCTGCATCAGTCCGCGCCTGCGCTCGCCAAAGCGGTCGAGGCGCTCAACGCCAAGGCGGATCCCTGAACCGCCGGAAAGGAAACCATATGGATAAGAAGCCCGCCACGGCGAAGGCCTTTACAGACGAGGAAAAGTGGGAGATCAAGGAAAACGGAAAGTACATCCTCACTGCCATGGATACCATCGGCAAGAATGGGGATGCCTACTGCACGGATGAGAGCCTGTTCCGCGTCAGCAAGACGGTGAGACCTGACCTCACCAAACAGCAATTCTACACGGATAAATCTCTCCTGCTGCAAGCCGCCTTCCTCCATCAGGAGGGGTGTCATCTGTATGCTCAGCGGACATGGGAATATGAGGTGACTGCGGCGGAGCAGCTCGCTGACATCCTTAAAGACCCGGCTTTGCCGGTCATGGAGATCCCGAAGGAGCTCCGCGCCGGGGACATACTTCTCAGCGAGCAGCAGCGCAAGGCGATCGGTCTGGCGCTGAACAGCCGCCTCGCCGTCATCCTCGGCGGCGCCGGCAGCGGCAAGACCACGCTCATTGAAGCCATTGTACACTGTTTCAGAGGAAGCGTTGACAGTTCCGAGGCATATGTGCTCGCCGCCCCGACCGGCAAGGCTGCGCGCAACCTCACCGAGCGCACCGGGATCGAGGCGCGCACGGTCCACGGCGCACTGGGGAAGGTCCCGGATGCAAACTTTCTGGACGCCGTTTGCTGGATCCGCACCGGACTGGTCGTTGTCGACGAGGCGTCGATGGTGTCGCTGGAGATGCTCGCCGGTATTCTGAACCGTGTTCGCAGGAATTGCCGTGTCGTCCTGCTCGGCGATCCGAATCAGCTGCTGTCCGTGGGGGCAGGGAATGTCCTTTCCGACCTTCTGAAGCTCGGCGTCCCCTCGATCTTTCTGGAGCAGCAGTACCGTCAAAGCGCGGCTGCCGCGGCGCTGCGGCAGAACGTCGCAGCCTTCCCAAAGCTGAGCGATGAGCGGGAACTGCAATGGGATGACAGCTTTCGTCTGCTTTCCGCGGATAGTAAGATCATTCCCGATCTTTTGTGCGAGGAGGCTGCGCGGCGCTACCGTGCGGGCGAGAGCATTCAGGTCCTCTCTCCGGTGAAGACCAAAACCGACTTTTCCGTACAGGCGCTCAACACGCGCCTGCAAAATGAAGTCAACCCGCTGACAGTGGAAAAGCAGACATGGGGAGCATTCCGTGACGGCGACCGTGTCATCGTTACGCAGAATAACTCCTATTACAACATCTGCAACGGCGATGTCGGCGTGCTGTATATTCGCGGAGAGAAGCCCCACCGTATCGCCACGCTTGCGGTCAGAGGCACGTTGAAGACCTGGCAGATCGACTGTGTGGAGAAATACGGCGCTGCCAATGACGACGCGCCCCCACCGCGCCTTGCGCTCGCCTATGCGCTGACGGTACATAAAAGTCAGGGCAGCCAGTATGACGCCATCCTCATGCCGGTGAGCACGGCGACTGCAAAAATGCTGTATCGCAATCTGCTCTACACCGCGATCTCGCGAGCGCGGAAGGAGGTCATCCTCGTGGGGAGCCGCGAGGCAGTGAACACCGCAATGCAGTGCATCCCGTACCCGCGCAAGTCCAAGCTCGTCGCCCGAACCAATCTGCTGCGTCTCAGGCGCAGCGCGTGAGGCGGCGATACCGCGGGGCGCAGGCTCGACAGAAGTAGTATTGATGTGAATAATTTCGACAGAAAAAAAGTTTTTCACATCAATGTGAAAAACTTTACTTAATGCTGAAGGTGTGCTATCATGGCTTCAAAAGGTGGTGACAGGATCATGGAGTTAAAAAACAGATCGCAGTACCTTGATAAGCTCATTTCCGTTCAGGATATGGAGGTCATCAAGGTCGTGACCGGAATCCGGCGCTGCGGCAAATCCAGCCTGCTGAAATTGATGATGGCACATCTGCGGGAACAGGGCGTCACGGAGGAACAAATACTCTCGATGAACTTTGAGTCCATGCAGTTTGCAGACATGGACAGTAAGAGCCTTTATCAGTATGTGATGGAGCGTGCACCCAAGGAAAAGCGGCTCTACCTGTTTTTAGATGAGGTGCAGAAGGTTCGGGACTGGCAGGATGCCGTGAATTCCTTCCGTGTGGATCTGGATTGCGACATTTATGTGACCGGCTCCAACGCCTACCTGCTGTCCTCCGAACTGTCCACGTATCTGTCCGGACGCTATGTGGAGATCAAGATGCTGCCGCTGTCCTTCCGCGAGTTTTTGGACTTCCACGGCTATTTGCTGGAGGAGTACAAAGCCCCAAACGGCACTATGAAACAGCGCGCCAATGGAAAAAACAGCGAAGCGTATGAGCTGCGCGACCTGTTTGAAGCCTACGCACAGTTTGGCGGTATGCCCGCACTGGCCGAGGCGGAGCTGGATCAGGAGCGCGCCAATATGCTGCTGGACGGCATTTATTCCGCTGTGGTCGTGCGGGATATTCTGGAACGCGGCAAACGGAAAGAACAGCGGGCCGTTACCGACGCGCTACTACTTCGCAAGATCATTCTGTTTCTGGCTGACAACATCGGCAACAACACCTCGGCTGCATCCATCGGGCGCACCCTTGTCAGCGAGGGCCTGTTGGACGATGGCAGAAAGACCAAGCCTGCGGTGCAGACCATCTCTGCCTATATCGACGCACTGTTGGAGTCCTATATCTTCTATGAGGTCAAGCGTTTTGACATCAAGGGGAAGGACTATCTGCGGACGCTGGGCAAATACTATATCGTCGATCCCGGCCTCCGCACCTATCTGTTGGGCAATCGTGGCGGCGATGTGGGACACATTCTGGAAAACATCGTTTATTTTGAACTGCTGCGGCGCGGTTATGAGGTGGCCATCGGCAAGGTCGGTGAAAAGGAGATCGACTTCATCGCAACAAAGATGAATGAGAAAAAGTATATCCAGGTCACCGACAACATGAACGCCCCCGAAACCCGCGCACGGGAGCTTGCGCCGCTGCAAGCTGTGCAGGACAATTACGAGAAGATCGTAATTGCCATGGACTGCGACCTTATCAGCGACGTGGACGGTATCAAAATCGTAAAGGCGCTGGACTTTTTGCTCAACGAAGGGTAATTCCATGCCAAAAAGGGAGGCTGCGCTTGTGAAGCGCAGCCTCCCTCTATTCCGTTCTATCCCGCGTCCTCCGGTTCAAAGGGGTGAAGGGCGTGGTAAAGCTTCTGACGTTCCCCGGCGCCGCGATACGCGGAAAAGGGACGAAACGGCGGGCGTTTTCCCGCCTTTCTCTGCCTGCGGTAACGCAGCACCAACACGGCAGGCGCGACAGGCAGCAGGAGGGGATGCTCCTTGCAGGCGGGCCAATGGGTATGGCAGGTCTCAACGCCCGTGCGGAAGAAACTGACCAGTCGATTTTCCGCCCGTCCATCGGTAAAGAGCCGCTGCCCGTAGCGCTCCTCCTTGCAGCCGAAGTTCCCGGTGCGCAGGATATCTGCAAGCAGCGCGCGGCACAGCGCCTCATCCGCGGTCATGCACCACGGGGCATCCTCCCGCGGCAGGCCAAGCTCCTCCACGCAGATGCGGGTGACAACCCGCGCGAAGGGAAGAAGTCCGAATCGGGACAGCTTTGGCAGCAGAGCCTCCCACCGCTCCGGCGTCATATCACAATGGACAAACGCCGCCCAATCGCAGAGCTGCCGCAGCCCCAGTCCGCTGCTTGTGATATGCTCCAGCTTGTGAAGCAGCAGTAAAACAGCCTGACGTTCCGGCGGCAGGACGGGAAGACCGCCGCGAAAGATCCCTTCTCCCGCAGCATTCTGGAAATACTCGCGCAAAGGCGCACCGCTGTCGCCGGAAGGGATACCGGGCGGCTCAAAGTGCAGCTCCACGAGAAATTGCTCCCGATGCATGGAGCGATGGAAGGGATGGTTGTCCTCCGGCGGACAATAGCCCCTGGCGCAGAGGATCGCCTCCGCTTTTTTTACATCGGCGGGGAAGAGCAGCAGGTCAATGTCTCCGGCGCAGCGCAGCTCCGGCCGGGGATAGCACGCGGCAGAGGAGCTGCCCTTCAAAATCACGCAGGGGAGCCCTGAAAGTGCCTTCAGCACCTCCTGCTGCTCGCCGAGGAGCTGCTCGTTATACCACATGGCAGAGAGGACCTCCTGCCGCCAGGGGACGGCTGTCTCCTTTGGGATGGCAGCTCGCTCCCGCTCCGTCAGGCAGTCATAAACCAGCAGATGAACGCTGTGGCTGGCGGCCTCTTCAAAAATGCTCTGCCAGTCCGCATCCGGCGGCAGCGGCAGTTCACATCCAAAGAGGGCGCGGCGCAGGAGGGCCAATAAGCTCTGTTCCGTATCCGTCATCGGGCTGACACCTCCACACCGCAAAAAGTTGGATATAGTATAGCAGAAAACGACAGATACCACAAGCACCTGATTTTCCGCGTCTCCGACCATGGGCGTTCTATAGAATCGCGCGGAGGGGAACACGGTCGAATAATTGAACAAAATCAAATTTTTGTTCAATACAGGAGAGGGCGCATAGCGCATAGCGCGCCAAGCGCCCCTTTTCCTATCCGTTCCACTCCGACAAGCTGTGCAGCGTAATGTTCTCCGGCTTTTCCACCGCTTTCATCGCTTCGATGGCTGCGGTGCAGTCCGTGTAAACGTCCAGCTTCTCGCTGCGGTTGAACTGCGGGTCGACCGCAAAGCCTGCGTCCGATGGCCGCAGCAGCACCAGCGCCGAAGCGCCGGGGATCACGCACTCTCTCAGCAGACGGGAAACGTTCGCGCCGAGGATCACCGTATGATACAGCCCGCTGCCAAGCTGCTCGTCCTTCGCCGCTCCCGCGTAGGCCCCGTCGCCGGAAACGGTCACCGTTTTCGTGCCCGCGTTGTAGCTCCAATATGTCCCGGGACCCGCGATCTTCGGGTTTCCCAGTTTCTCCGGCACGTCCATCCCCTGCATATTGTAGGCAGGCGCCGACGCTGCGGCATATTGGTACTCCGTGCCCGCCCTTGCGTTGATGTAGAAATAGTTGAAGCCCGCACTGTTTCCCGGCGAGACCGTGTAGACCATGACCGCGCCATTCGGTTTTGTGAAGGTCGCCGTCCCCTCCTCGATCGAGGGAAAGCCGATCTTCAGCGTGACGCCGATCTCCGCGAACGCCTTTGTGAGCAAAAGCCCATGCTCTTTTATGTCTTTTTGCGGAATGCTGTTGCAGGTATACCAGCCCTTTTCCGCGCAGAGCGCGAGCTCGTCGTCCATCAGGCGGCAGAAGTTCTGATAGGCCTCCTCCGTAACGGTCACGGAATCGTCGAACAGCTCCCAGAAAAAGCTCTGTGTATACGCCCTGTCGTAGGCGTTGCCCATGGAAAAATGCCGCTGGAGCCGCTTCAGCAGCAGATACTTGTACTGATTGGATGTATAGCTCATACCCCGCCCCGCTTTCTTCTGACACTGCCGTAGCGCTTGACCGCGTGGTGGAACTCTCCAAGGGAAAAGTCCGGGAAGAGCGTTTCGGTGAAGTAAAGCTCTGAATAGGCGGACTGCCACAGCAGGAAATTGGAGAGCCGCTGAAAGCCGCCCGTGCGGATGATGAGGTCCGGCTCCGGCAGGTTTTGATACAGCGCCGCCGTGATCTCTTCCTCCGTCCGCGCGCCCTTGGCAACGGCGTCCACGATCTCCATCCGCCCGGAGTAGTTGCAGCACAGATTCAGCGTCAGGCCGTCACAGTGGGCGGTCTCGCGCTGGATGCGCTCCATTTTTTCGATGCTCTCAGGCGGCACGCGCTTGTCCGTCCCGGAAATGAGGACGCGGATGTTGTTTTCCACAAATTCCCGATACCGTTCAAAATACCGGTTCGCCATGGAAAAGAGCGCGTCCACTTCCTCCTTGGGCCGATTCCAGTTCTCCCACGAAAAGCAGTAGACGGACAGGGCCGGAATGCCCATGTCCACGCACCAGTGCATCATGTCCTCCACCTTGTTCAAGCCCTGCTCGTGCCCAATGGAGCGCTCCAAACCCCGCCGCTCTGCCCAGCGTCCGTTCCCGTCGGCAATGACGGCAACGTGATTCAGCTCATTCATGATTTAGCCTCCTTTGTCGCCGGGAATACGATCGTAACTACGCCGCTGTTCGCAGCATTGGTCACGCTCGTTGCGCCGTATTTTTTGAAGAAGTTTTCAGGAATACCGTCAAAAGTGAACCCTTCTTTTGGCGTCAGCGTGACAGTCGCGGTATAAACCGTAGACGCGGCGAATGTAGACGCCTCGGGAGACCATACGACCTTGCCGATATAGTTTGAACCGGTAAAGTCCAAAACGGGGGTCTTCCCGGTCTCAGGCGTTGTGACCTTCCATAGATCGTTATCCCACACCACTGCCGTATCGGTTTTCGGGAATGTGGCGGTCACAACGCCGCTGTTTGCGGCATTGCTGACGCTTGTCGCGCCCTCTACCGTGAAGAAGTTCGCCGCCACGCCGCTAAGGGTGTAGCCGACCTTCGGTGCCAGCGTGATGGTGGCGGTGTAGACAGTCTGCGGGCCGAATTTGCTGTCGATCAGGTCGGGCGTCCATGTGATCGTGCCGGTGAACTGCTCTCCCTCGATGCCGTACACAGGTTCTTCTCCCGCGACGGGCGCGGGGATGCCCACAACGGCGGGCGCTGTCACCT
>OHDT01000584.1_pt1 | contig 20678 bp, 15 predicted proteins | sample 1567061 | NCBI WGS metagenome assembly OHDT01 (sample SAMEA3879506, study PRJEB24766) | human gut metagenome | biome: human-associated habitat; feature: feces | place: USA | collected 1985/1987
TGACGGGCAGAGTGTCTCTCCAGTAGAACGACTCCAGCGCCGTAGTGGAATTGTTGGCAATGCCGGTGAAGTTGTAGCGGACAAGCTGCCCCGGCATGACCTCCACGTAGCCGGTTTTCTTGATCGACACATTCGTGTACAGGCTCTTATTGGTCATGGCCGCCTTAACGATCTGACCGGCGTGTTCGATCTCTACCTCGATGGGCGTCTTATCCAGCCCATAAAACTCCGCCGCCTTGGATTCTACGATCTTGTACCGCGCCAGCGGCAAAGGTTTGCTCACCGCCAAGCCGTTTTTATCCGTCTTGATGGTATCCACCAGACGGTTGGTGCGGGCGTTGTAAACTTCAAAGACGGTGTTGGGGATCGGCGTTCCGGCGGGCCAACCATTCATGGAGTTGTAGTCCTCTGAAGTCTTACGAATCTGGATCTGACCGGTGATGGGCGTATTCTTCCATTCGATTTCCGTGGTTTCGCCGGACTTTACATACACGGTCTTTTTCTGCGTGTCGGGGATATAGCCCTCGTTTTCCAATTCACGCAGATAAAAACGGCCAGAGGTCAGATTTTCAAATCGGACATAACCGCGGTCATCACTGGTTTCCTGCGCGATGGGATTATTGCCGCTATCGTACAGAATGAAGGAAACACCGTAGATGCTCTCGCCGGTGGCCGAATCGACCTTGTGGATCAGGATACCGGAGATGGCTTTGTTGGTCACCGTTTTGGTCGTGGTTTTACCATCCTCCACGGCGAAATAGATGGGGGTATTGTCCAGCTGGAAGCCCTTGCCTGCCTCGGTTTCCACGGCATAGTAGCTGCCGCTTTCCAGCGGCACATACACGCGGCCGTCCGTTCCGGTGGTGACGGTGTCCACCAGACCGCCATCGCTGACACGACGGATCTCGAAGGTGGTGTTGGGGATACGCTGGGTTTTGTCCGCCGCATTCACTTTCACCAGTTCCAGCCCGCCGATGGGAGCATTATAAAAATAGAGGGACTGCGTGTCGTTGGGGTTGACCACCACGGTCTGCGTGCGGGTGTTCTCGTCGATGGTGTAACCGGAGATAGATTTTTCCTCTGTTACCACCAGTGTGCCGGTGACGCCCTTGAGAATGATCTGCCCGTTTTCGTCGGTATAGTACAGACCGTTGGAGCTGATTTTTCCGTTTTCGTCGGGGACAAACTCGCCGGTAGCCGTAGTGATCTTGAAGGTAACGCCCTCCAGCGGCGTCTTGCGGTCCAGAGAGGACAGCTTGTTGATGATGAGCGCGCCCTGTCGCTCATTCCAGAAGGTCATGCGCTGGGGAGACTGGCTCTGGTCGATCTTGATGCTTTGCGGCGTCCCGTCCAGCACGAAACCGTCCACAGATTTGACTTCCTTGGCAGTGATCGTCATGCCGTCGGCCAGCCCCTCAATAACGATCTGGCCTGCAGCGTCGGTGGTATAGTAGCCGTTGTTGGGGCCGACTACCTCACCGGAGGAGTCCGTCACGAGGAACTGTACCCCGGCAAGCGGCTCATTTTTCGTGCTGGAAATGTATTTCTGGAGAATCAACGTTGTGGTGGGTTTGTTGTAAAAGGTCAGCGTCTGCGTGTCGTTGGGATTGACTACCACCGTCTGTGTGCGGGTCGCTTCATCAATGGTGAAGCCCGGAATCGTCTTGCTTTCCGTCGCTACCACGGTGCCGACGACGCCGGAGATGCGGATCTCACCGGATTTATTGGTGTAATAAATGCCGTTGCTGGACAGTTCGCCGTTGGCATCCGGGACAAAGCTGCCGTCTGCATAGGTGATCTTAAACTCGACACCCTCCAGCGGCTCCCCGTTGGGGCCGGAGCTGACCTTGCGGATGATGAGATTTCCGGCAGGCTGGTTCAGAAACTGCAGATGCGCCGTTTCGCCGCTCTTAATGAGTGCGTGCTGGGGGCTGTCATCCAGCAGGTAGCCCATTTTTGCTCTGACTTCACGGGCAATGACCGTCATGCCGGGTTCCAGACCATCCACCAGAATTTCGCCTGCGGCATTGGTGGTGAAGCGGCCGTTGTCGTTGCCGAGATAATGGCCGCTGCTGTCGGTCAAAAGGAACTCTACGCCGGAGAGCGGTTCGTGCTTGCTGTCGTCGCTCAGTTTGGTAATTAAGAGCGATCCCAGAGGAGCATTACCGAAGCGGAGCGTCACCACATCCTGCTCCTCGCCGGAGATCCACACCGTCTGGGGTTCGCGGTCGATGATGTGATTTCCGTCGCTCTCAATCTCCTGGCAGATGTAAGTGCCGCGTTTGAGGTTTGTCACGGTAAAGGCCCCGTTGGGGCCGGTCACATAGGTCTCAATGACCGTACCGCCAGTACCGGAAGTGCCGCCGCCTAAATATCTCAGCTCAAAGCGGCAGCCCTCCAGTCCCTTTCCGGTTTTGGCGTCATATTTGTACACGACGAGGGCACTGTGAGGAACATTGTCCACGGTCACGGTCTTAGAGGTATTGGCTTCCAGATAGAACTCGGTGACCCCGCTGCCCTGAATGCCGAAGCCCTTGGGAGCGGACTCCTCCACCAGCTTGTACCAGCCACGGTTTACATCGGTGAGCGTGATTTTACCATCAGAGGCCGTTGTGAACACGCCGAGGTCGTTGATCTCGTCGGTGGTGGTATTGTCTGAGCCGTAATAGATATGGAATTTGGCATTGGAGAGAGGATCTCCGGTGATGCTGTTTCGCTTTAGGACCGTCAGAGAGGGTTTGACCGCGTTGAAAAAGGTCACCGTTCTGGTGCAGCCTGCTTCCAGATAGACTTCCTGGGGGATCTCAGAGAGAATAACATTGGAAGGTACATTTTTCTCCGTGATGCGATAGCTGCCCACGGGGATGGAATCGAGGAAGATGCGCCCCGCGCTGTCCGTTGTGGCGCTGGTGGAGTAGCTGCCGTCGATCTGCTCAATGAGATAGGTGACGCCCTCGATGGGCTCCCCGGTGGCAATGTTTTTCTTCAAAATTTCGAGTCCCGGCTTTTCATAGTCAACGAAGATGACCTCGGAGGTTTTGCCGGGGCGCAGCGCCACGGTCTGCTCGGTATTGCTCACGATATAGGGTTCCGGCACGGATTCCTCACGCACAACATAGACACCGGCAGGAATGGCCGAGAGCGTTGCGGAACCGTCCGTCCCGGTCGTGACGGAGGTTGAATAACTTCCGGTAACGGACTTAATGGAAAAGACCGTGCCAGCGATGGGCTTGCCGCTCATGGCGTCGCGCTTGATGATCTTCATATCGGGCAGCTCATAATTAGTTGCCGCAACGCTGTATTCGCGGTCACCTTCGGAAACATCTACATAAACACTTTTGGGCGTGGGATCAACACAGAAGCCGTCCGGTGCAGCGGTTTCCACGAAGCTCCAAAGACCGGTGGCGGCGTTCTCAACATAGATCTCGCCCTGCGCATTGGTGATGTCGCTGCCGACGATCTGCCCGTTGAAATAGATGCTGAAACGTGCACCGGCGAGACCGGTTGTGGTTCCACCAGCAGTTTTTTTCAGCGTGATTTTGCCCGTGCCAGCAGGCGGTGCAGGTTCTTCTCCGCCGCCTCCGGGCTTATCCTGAGTGACCAGTTTGCGGGGACCATAATAATTGAAGAATGACTGATTTTTGCGGTTACTGGAAATTGCGTATACCGCCCATTTTGCACTCTGGTCCTCCACAATGGATGCAGACTTACCCTGTGCAGTGTACTCTTCAATCTGGCGCTGGAACTCGGCGTCCTCCTGTGATTTCTGCTCCAAAAGCCAGTCGATGAGGCTCAGATACAGATCATAGGTGTCAGCGTTGGCGTAGCCGCCCGCGTCGCCGTCTCCACCGGGCTCGCCTTTATAGCTTTGGTGATCCCACACATACGTCTGCACGGCCATAAAAAGCTGGCCAACATTGGATGCCTTGCAGTCGTTGAGGTAGGTCATCATCCACTTGACGTTCTCGACGGTCGCGGCGTCCATCTCACTGAGGCCGCTGTTCGTAACAGCCGACTGCAATACGGCATCTGCGTCCGCGCCGGTACCGGACGTCCATGTGAAGGAATTCAGGTACGAAGGCGTTGCGTAATGATAGCCAAGGCCGCTATCCATGCAGTACACGAGCTTACCGTCCACCAGCGGAGGGCGGTAGCTATATGGGGTACCGTTGGCGAGCAGGCGCGTGCTCCAATATGCCTGGTCGGTGGTAATTTTGAGGCCAGAACCCGTGTTCGACGCGGCAAAAGCCGCAGTCGGCAGCAGGCTCAAGACTGTCACCAGCGTCAAAAGCAGTGACAACAAGCGATGTTTAATTGACTTCATGTCTTTCTCCTTTCCAAAAAGCGCAATAAAAAGAGCAGATCTTGACGACCTGCTCTTGCGTGAGAGTTGATGATTTATTTGTTCGTGGGTGTATCCACCCGAGTGATGGAATAGCCATCGTAGAGGAAAAGCTGGACACAGTACCAGCACGGGTCACCAGTATCATTGACACCTCTTGCCAGCCCAACGCCAATCTCAGATAGCTTTGGGTTGACCATGTTCTTGTTGTGGGTTGTCGAAGCGCTCCAATCTGCCACGGCCCGTTCGGCAAGTGTCTGGTCAGACAGCACCCAATCTGCGATGCGATGGATATTTTCGGCCATGTAAGGACAATCCGTAACGGTATTGAATTTTCCACCATTCGGTCTTGTGTGCGAATAGACGGTATGCGCAGCCATCTCATCGGCTCGTACCTGCGCCGCCTGCATGAGCTTGTCGTTGACACGCAGCACAGCAACGCCATTTGCGCGCCGCAGCGCATTGGTGCGGTCGATGATGTCCTGTTTTGCGGTGGCAACATCTGTCTGCGAAGGATGTTCCATGGGCTTTGCCTCCGCAGACGTTACCGGCGCTTCGCCGGTGTACGGCTTTTTCGATTCGACCTGTACACATTTGGCATCGCTGTTCCAGTAAACCTCGAAACCAACAGCCTTGCCGATGTCCCGAAGCCGCACATAGTTGTTGCCGTTGATGACATAGGCTTCCATCTGCGCTTCTTTTCCATCTACGACAACGCGATGGGTGCTGCGCTCGGCCACGATCCCGGCAGCATACGCCGTGGTAGTGACGCCAGCCAACAGAAGGCAGGTAAGAAAACCGGCTGCAAAACTTCCTCGCTTCATAGTGTGTACCTCCAAATCCTTTGATGGCTTCATGGTATCGCGGCAGCTGCCGTGTGTCAAAAAACGAGGAAAAGAAGCACAGAAAAGTTTTTCACATCAATGTTAAAAACTTTCTATTGGGGGAAGTTATTAACATTGATGCTATTTTGCAAGAAAACCGCCCTGATTTCTCAGAGCGGTTTTCTTCCTGTTGATGCTTGATTCGTTCTTATGCGGGAAAACATTTCGTCGGCTGTGTATCGGGCAGCAGATAAAGCCGCAGCATTTTCAGCCTCGCCCAGATTCCATTCGATCAGATCAACGGTATCCATCTTCTGTTATACGATGGCGCTGAGATGATCCCAGTCAATATCGCTGTCCGCGACAAAGCCGCTTTCTTCTGCCGCCTTGATGCGCTGTGCCTCCTCCGGCGTCACTTTTGTGAAGTCGGGGTCCCATGCTTTTACCAGCTTCTTGATGAATTCATAGGCAAAGTTTTTATCTTCGTCAGGCAGCATATCCATCATGCGGGCAGCGTCAATAGTCATGTCAGACATAAATACTACCTCCTTACCATGCGGCACTTCCTTTCGAGGATAGCTTCTCATCCTCTACTTTATTTTATCAGGCCACTGCCCGCTATGCAATGATTTCTTGCTGTCACAAATCGTTAATTTTCTATGACCATCACAGCATCTCATCATTTTTCTCGCGCCTGCACACACCAGCGGTAATCCGGCTGATTCATCACGCAGGTGACAAGGGTGATGATGTTCTCCGTGCTGTCATTCAGGGCACTGGTATCATCTACGCTGATCTTATTGACAGAATATACCTCATAGCTGCGGGTGCCGAGCTGGGTGGTCAGCTTGATGGTGTCCCCAATGTCAAGGGTGTGAATCTTTCCGAAGTGATTGTTGACGCCCCGATTATGGCCCGCAATCGCCACATTACCTTCCCAAATGGAAGTGCTGGCAAAATGGCCCGCGCCCTTGCGGAGCGCGTCCGCGTCCGTCCCCTGATACACCTTGACAGACAGACCGAGGGTGGGGATTTTCAGTGTACCGAGGTAGCCGCCGCTGTAATAGAGGTCTTTCGTGACCGCGGTGTACTTCACCGGCGTGTAAGAACCGGTATTTCCGCTGCTACTGCCCGAAGTCGTAGGCGGCAGGACGGTCACACCGCCTGTGCCGCTGATTGTTCCCGCGACTGAACCGCTCACAAGGTTTGGTGTCAGCAGTTCCCCGGCATTCAGCGTATAAGAGGTAGGCGAGCCAAAAGCAGGCGGGATGTAGGCGGCGTTTTTGCTGCGGTCGGTGTTTGCAGGCTTATCCATCGTGACATAAATGGTATCGTCCGAGGTGGGGCGTCCGAACAGCCCTGCGTCCGGACCGTCAAAGTGATACTCCAATGCCGATGCAGGCATGGAAAAAGCCGCCAGCATACAGCAGGCGGCCAGCAGAGTGGTCAGATATTTTTTCATGCGGCGTACCCTCTTTTTTTATTGATGTAGTGGCGATAGCCCTTATAACCGACATAACCGCAGCCGCCCAGCGCCGCAGCGCCCACGGGGATCAGCAGCCACAGCCAGTTAAAATCAACTCCGCTCTTTGCCGATGCCGCAGCGCCGACGCTGGAAAAGACAGCGGTATAGATCACCGTATCACAGCTTGTGCGGGTGACATCACCCTTATAGTCCGCCGTGACGGTGTAGCCGGTGGCATATTTGCTGGTGGCGGTGCCGGTGTAGCTTGCCACAGCGGTATAGCGAATGGGAATGTCATAGCCGTCCGTGGGATCGACCGCCGCCTCCTGCCAGCTTACATCGGCAAGGGTCAGGGTGCGGCCATTTTCATTCACGGACTTGGGAACAAGGGACACATCGGCGTCTGAGAGGTTGGGATAGGTGCGCTCTGCCGTCACCGTGCGGCTGCTGGTCCCGTAGCCCGCTGCCTCCACCTGAATGGTAGTGTGGTCAAGGGACAGGACACCCTCATAGCCGTCCTCGGTCTTGACCTCCAGCTTCGGCTCCAGCATTTTCAGAATTTCCACCATGTCCTTGGTCTTGCTTTCCAGCGTGACCACCTCGATATGCTCCCGCGTGTCCGTTTCTGTCTGGTCGTTTTTCAGCAAATCAAGGAGCGTATAGGTGCGGCCCTCGCGCTCAAAGTCAGCGGTGGGAATCGTGGTGGGATCGTCCTTTGCGGTCAGGTAGTAGACCTTTTCTAATCGGTACACACCGTTTTCCTCGCTGGCTCTGACCTCGGCAGGATAGGCGGAAATGCCGGGTAGCGTATCTGCGGCAGAGATCATTGTGGATACCGTATCGGCTTCTGTCATTGGCTCTGCGGCCAGCGCCGCGACGCTCATGCTGCACAGCATCAGCGCCGCGCAGAGAGCAAATGCAAGTTTCTTTTTCACAGTATGCCTCTCTTTCTCAGCGAACGGGCCGGTTCTGCTCCGGCTGCTTGCGCTCCTGCGGAGAGATCTCACGCTGAATGTCATTTTGCAGCTTGCGGAAATACTTTTGCAGGCTGTCTACCACGCCGCGGCGATCCTGCACCTCCATGCCGTCAAACACCTGCCCCACGCGGCTCACATCGGGCTGCGGGGTCTCCACGCCGAAATTGCGGCAAAGCATATAGCTGACGCTCTCGGCGTCCATGGCGCAGTCCTCACGGGTATAGTAGGGATAGCGCCCGTGGTCATGGATACCGGCGTGGACGATCTCGCGGGAGAGCGCCGCAAAGATCTTACTGTCGATCAGGCGGCTGGATACCGTAATGCTCTGTGTCTTAGGATCATAAACGGCGTCCTGATACATGGTGCTGCTGGTGACCACGGGGACGGGTGAACTGTCCAGTAGGCGGCGCAGGGCGGCGTCCATTTCCGGTGTATTGTCTTTCAGGCTCAGCGCCGGAACACCGGCCTTGCCGTGGGTCTGGGAAATGTCGAACACACGCCCGATTTTATAGCCGTGATACTCCCGCCCGTCCTTCACATAGGTGTCCGACACGCGGATCTTCATGCCGTTCTCGTCACGGTTGACGCTGCGCCCCAAGCGGTTCCACACCTCCAGACTGTTGATGTAGGTGATCTCCGGGTTCTGCGCCATTGCCAGCAGCACATTGGACGCACTGTATCGCGGGTTGATGGCCTGCGTGTCCAGATAGTGGAGGTATGCGTCGGGTTCGCTGGTGACACGCATAACCGCATCGTCGGAAAGCTGTCCCAATTCCTCGCGCTCCGCCGCCTTTCTGCTCTTCCAGTCCTCGTCCCTCTGCTGCTTCTGCTGGATCAAATCGTCTAACTTTGCCATGTTCGTTTCTCCTTCTCAAAATCAAATTATTCCCGCGTGGGCATAGCCTTTTGAATGGCTTCCCGCACGGTGTCCTTGGTAGGGGCCGTGCCATCCCGTTCTGCCGCGGCTTGCAGTGCCATCAGACGGCTGCGGACAGAGGGGCGGGCATCAACTTTCTCCGCAGCCGGTTCCGTAGACACTCTCGCACCAGTCCCGCGCGCCTTCGAGCTGCTCTCGGACGGAGCGCGGGCGTTCTCTTTTTTTGCGGCAGTATCCTCCTTCACCGGGGCGGGATAGCCCATGCGCTCAAAAATTCGGTTGATCTGCTTGGCGTCCTTGGCTTTTGCCATAATTTCTACCGTCCCGGTCTTTTCCACCTTGTTGACGATGGGGTAAAAGAGGACGCCATAGCGTTTGGCTTCCATCTGAAAGCCCTTCAAGTCCTCCTGCTTGACGGAAAAGATCGTCAACTCCTCGCCGTCGTGGATCAGGCGCTTGAGGTTGGTTTTACCGGCGAGTTTCTGATTGTCGTTGGCAAGGGCAATCAACAGGGCGGCAAGGTTTTTCGCCCCCAGCCCTGCCAGCTTAAGGGCACTCTCGGTGATCTGGATACCCTCACGCACCATCAGGTCAGCGGTTTCACCGTTGGTACTCATGCTCGTGTTCCTCCTTCTTCTTTAGATTTTCCTGCCGTTCAGCCTGCGCCTGTTGGCACTGCTGGGATACCCTCGGAATGTCCGATTGTATCCTGCGGCACAGCCGCACTTCCCGGCGTTTCTCCCGCAAGGCGGCAGTCTGCTGTTGGATCTCCGCGCTGTACTTGGCTTGTGTTTCTTCATCGCTGGTGTTCCTCCTTTCCTGATAAAGTGGTTTTCTCTGTTCCTCCAGCAAGCGGATGTCCCACTCCAGCACACGGATGCGCTGCTCCAGCTCCGTTTCGGTAGTGATTCCGCTTGATAAAAGGTATTTGAATTGCTGCTCATATCGTTCCAGATGGATGACCTCCCGCTTGACGGAGAAGGGCAACTTGGGCGGCAGCTTTTTCCGCCTGTCCCCACGCAGAAGGTAGAGGTAGCGGAGATAGAGTGCGTGAAAGCCGGTGATCTTCTTTTTTCGGACGGTGGACAGCTTACCCTTCATGCGATAACGCTTGACGGCATGGGTGATGATCAGCGGGGCCATGCCGCCATGCCGCTGGCGGGAGAGCCGCAGCAGAATATCCGCTTCGGTGTAGCCCTCGCCCAAACTGTCCAGGCGGATCGCCCGCTTTGCGCCGGGTGGCTTGACGGTGGTGTATTTCCGATTGGGGCTGCGGCGTACCTCGTAACCGTTCTTTCGCAGCAGCATGAGAAAGGTATCGTAGGTGTAGGCTTGGTGGATGATGGCGTCAATGTCGGCGCGGATCACGCCGCGCACGGTGGGCTTGCCGCCCTGCTCCGCCTTCCACTCAGCGTAATGCTTGCCCTTGCCCTGCGGGGTGATGACGGATAAATCATTCTCCCGGCACAGTGCGTCCGAGGTGCCGCGCACATCGTTGTAATAGCTTTCCGGGTTGGAATGATACTTGTGGCCGTCCGTGCGGGAAACAGAATTGACCACGATGTGATTATGCGGGTGGGCCTTGTCCAAATGGGTCCCGATGACGACCTCATAATCCTCACCGAATAATCGCCGCGCAAACTCGCACCCGATCTCGTGTGCTTTCTCCGGCGTCACCTCGCCGGGGGCAAAGGATTGAATGAAGTGATAGCCGAGGACGCCGCCCGTCTTGCCGAATTTCTCCTTGGTTTTCCGCATGACATCAAAGGCGGTTTCAGCAGACTTGCAGTTCAGAGCGGTTACAAAGCGGACAGAGCTGGTTTTCACAAGATCTGCCGCATAACCGATTTTCTCGTTCAGCTCGGTCTTTTCAGCATTGACAGCGTATTTCACGCGGTCATCCAGCCTTGCGCGGATGGCAAATACCTTGGTGTATGCCATGTCACAGCCGCTCCGCGATATTCCAGATCGTTTCCTGCGCCGCCGTGATCGCGGCGATGTCCTCACCGCTGGCAAAGCCGCGGGCATTGACCGCGCGGGCAATCTGATTGATGTTGTTGCCGATGGCGGCAAGCTGACGCCGGATCTCAGCGTATTCGTCAGGCGGACGCGGGCGCAGATTCACGCCCATGATGAGGGTGCGGACGAACGGTTCTTTTTTTAGGCCAGCCGCTTCCGCCTGCTGACACAGGTGAGCATACTCCGCAGCGTTTAGGCGGAGGGTCATGGTTTTTGCGTTTTCGCGCATAACATCATCTCCTTCCCAGCTAAAATGTGTTCTTCATTCGTGGTATCCATCGCAGAAGGTATCTGCATATCGTCTTACATTTTTCATCTTTTCGCTCCATTGAAATGTTGTTAGATTTTCTTGCAAACATTTTAGTGATTCCATTGATTTTTCTCTTGCATCTGCATATAATAGCCATTGAAAAGTAGCATGATAATACCAGCAAGTTTTCAACGGAGGTCGTCGCATGGAAATCAAACGAGATCGTTATTTGAAGAAAATCATCTCCTTTATGTGGGATGGTCAGGTGAAGGTGATCACCGGTATTCGCAGATGCGGCAAGTCCTATCTGCTTCGCACTCTGTTTAAGAGCTATCTTCTCAGCGAGGGTGTTGCTGAAGATCACATTCTGTCCTTTGAGCTGGACTTGACCCGTGATATTCGTTATCGCAATCCGTTGGAGCTTGCGTCTCATGTCCGAGAAATCGTTGAACACAGTGCAGACCAATACTATCTCTTTGTAGACGAGATTCAGATGTCGGATGAAGTTCCGAATCCTTACAATCCAGACGGCAAGAAAATCACATTCTATGATGCGCTCAACGATTTGAAGTCCTTGCCCAACTTGGACATTTATGTGACCGGAAGCAACTCCAAAATGCTGTCCTCTGACATACTGACCGAGTTTAGAGGGCGCAGCGATGAGATCCGTGTGCATCCGCTTTCTTTTGCCGAATACTACTCGGCTGTTGGCGGAGATAAGCAGGACGCTTTTGACGAGTTTGCTTTCTACGGCGGTATGCCGCTGATCCTGTCCCGTCCCACAGACGCCGCAAAGATGGCTTATCTGAAATCGCTGTTTTCCGAGGTCTATTTGAAGGACATTGTAGAGCGGAAGAAGATCAAGCGTGAGGATGTGCTGTCCGCTATTCTTGATCTGTTATGTTCGTCTATCGGCTCTCTGACCAATCCGACGAAGGTTGCAGCCACCATCAACACCGTGCAGAAGCGCAGCGGTGAGAATGTCGTTGCCTTGAACACCGTGAAAGCCTATATGGATCACTTATCGGATTCCTTTCTCTTCACCGAATGCAAACGCTGGGACGTCAAGGGCAAAAGCTATTTTGACTATCCCAACAAATACTACTGTGAAGACATCGGACTGAGAAATGCCCGTATCGGCTTCCGCCAGCAGGAAATGACGCACATCATGGAGAACATCATTTTCAATGAGCTGATGATCCGTGAATGCTCCGTTGACATCGGCATCGTCTATAGCAATGAGAAAAATGCCAAAGGAAAGGTCACGCCAGTTGCGCGGGAAATTGACTTCATTGCATCCTCCGGCGGCAAGAAGACCTATATTCAGTCTGCCTACGCGCTGGGAACGGAGGAAAAGGCGATCACCGAAAACAAGCCTTTTGTGCTGACCGGCGATTCTTTCCCGAAGATCATCGTGCGTCACGACATTCGCAAGCGTTGGTACGATGACAACGGCATTCTCAATATCAGCGTCATCGATTTTCTACTGGACAACACTCTTGTCTAAAACGGCTAAAAGGGAGTCTCTTCGGAGACTCCCTTTTACTTTACGCGTTCGAGCAGTGGCTCAGGGGTCTTAGGGGGCTTTGCCCCTTAACAAGCGCATTTTGATGTCAAAATGCTATGCTTGCGACTGCAAAGCAGCCGCAGGCCGCTTGCAGTCCTAAACCAGCCGAAAAAGATAATCAGCGCGCCTCGCCGCCACGGGTCTTTACCCTGCCGCTGATCCCTTTCACAAGCCGGAGCTGGTCGTTGTAGTCCTTTCCACTGCGGGGCGGGTTGTCGATGACCTCATACTCGGAAAGTCTCTTTTGAATGGCTGCGGATGCCGCCCGTCCCGGCCCGTCGTTATCCAGACACAGCACGATCCGCGCCACGCCGGGGTTGTCCTTTAGGTATTGCTCCAACGCGGTGGGGAATCGGATCGAGCCGTCCTTCCGCGGCTGATAGATGCCGGAGAGGGACAGCGTATTGGCGGCGCGCCAATCCTGCCCGCGCAGCTTCAGCAGCGTCAGGTAAGAAAGCGCGTCAATGGCGGATTCAAACACGCAGAGGGTTTTGCCACCGGCGCGGAGGGGAACGGCAAAGGAAAACCGCTTATCGCTGCTGGGAACTTCACCGGCGAAGGTGGTGTCCGAAAGGGTCCCGCGCAGTGCGCCGTAGGCAGGGTTCCCATGTTCGTAGCCCACAAATACGCAGTTATGATGCTCTGCATCCTCGTAAAGCTGCCCGTGCTTGATGCAGTGGTTGATGATCTCCGCGTCAACGCCCCGGCTCCGCAGATATGCAAAAACCCGCCGGGTGTCGGCGTGTTTGGGTGGCAGGGTAAATTCAGTTTTCAGAAGCGGTGCAGTACGCATTGGCGTGGGCGGCACACGGGGCAATTCTCCAAGGATACGCTGCACGGCATCCAGAAAGGAAAGCCCCTCCACGCAGGTCAAATAGTCCAGCGCATTTGTGCCTCCGATATTCCGCGACCACCAGCACCATTTTCCGTTGGAGATTTTCAGGCTGTCGTGGGTGCGGGTGGCATAGGTGTTCCCGCCGATATGCACCAACTCTTGCGGTTCAAATCGCCGCAGGTAGGTCATCAAATCCATCTCGCGGGCGGCAGCGATCTGTTCCTTAGATAGGTAGGGTATGGGGAATCACCTCCGGGTATCAGAAAAGCCGTCTGCATTTCTGCAAACGGCTTCTGAGTAATATGAATCGCTTATTGATCGCTCTTTTTCAGCAATTTTTGCTCAGCGCTTTCCAATGCGGCAATGTAGTCCTTTTCACCTCTGGATAATTCAACAGACTGAAGTTCTTTGTATTTTCGGTATTCTTCCTTGGCTTTTCTCTCCGCCGCGGCCGCGCTGATCTTGCCTGCATGAGTCAGAATTTCGTGTTTGGAGAGTTTGAGGAAGCCATCCAGCGTGTCGATCCAGTCTGACATATACATAGGAATGCGTCGGCGGGCCTGCATCTCTGCGAGATCAAGGTAAGCCGATACAATGTCATTAAGTGCCAGCAGCTCGTCCTCGGTACAGTAATTTTTAGCAACGAGGGCATCGCTCTGGGTAGGATGACTTCCGGAAAACGAGTGCAGGCCCATGTTGGGTTTGCTGCTGTCTGCGCTGTAAAAAATCTTTTCTGCCGCTGTCTGACCGTGAGCGGCCCAGTGCATTTTATTCTGGACGGTTTTGAAGAAAAGGACGGAGGCTTCTGTCCGCGGGTCATAATCCACGCTGGTGGCGTAAATGTCCAGAACTTTTCGCCAGAACACTTTTTCAGACGAGCGAATATCGCGGATGCGATCCATCAACTCATCAAAATAGTTGCCACCGCCAGCTTGCTTCAGAAGCTCATCGTTCATGGCAAAGCCTTTGATGAGGTATTCTTTCAGCACGGAATTGGCCCAAATTCGGAATTGGGTGCCGCGCAACGACTTCACGCGATAACCCACAGAGATGATGACATCTAAGCTGTAGTATGCGACGGGTTTATCCGAATTTGCAATGTGAACATTTTTCACATTGCTTTTTTCATCTACCTCACCTTCAGCAAATACATTTTTTATATGTTTCGTGATACCGCTGCGCTCTCGTTGAAACAGTTCCGCCATCTGCGCCTGCGTCAGCCAAACGGTTTCGTTTTCCATGCGGACATCGATTTTTGTCAAGCCATCCTCGGTCTGATACATAATGATCTCCGTCTGTTCAGGATGGATGCTGTTTTTGCTGATTACTAAATCATCCATGCATCGGTTCCTCCTATTGTTCTTGACTAAACATAGTTTCATGAGCAGAATGCTCCTGCGCTGCCAACCTGTAACGGGAGGCCAGCAGAGTCTCTTTCATTTGCTCACCAGTCAAATCGCCGTTTGCCCAGCACTGCGAGAGCATCTTGGCATATTCAGAAATGGGAACGCCTTCAATGGCATTTAAGGTATCTGCCAGCTTTACCGCCTGAATTCTGCGTTCTTTTGCGCCATCCGTCATGATAACATACTCCACCGGACTTTTTCAGTATTATACCATGCTGGGGTTATTTTAGAAAGCTCCTTTAGAATTGAATTTACGCAATGTCCAACAATTACCGCTCCGGCGTGTTCTTTTTCACTGTCTTTCGTTCCACGCTGCGCTCCGGCTTAGCCAGTTCTTCCATTGCCGCATTGATCACGCACGAGTGATTGTCCACAGCGTAAATGTCCGTATGCCCGCCCATCTGCTTCTGGAGCGCCGCAAAGTGGCCTGCGGCCTGACGCGCCGGTGGGTAGAACCGCTCATCTCCCGTGCGCTGCGCCATGGTACAGGCCAGCACGAACATAGGCATGATGTTCTCCTTATAGCTCAATAACACGGAAATCGCTCTCTTTTTCCATGATCTCGCTGCTCAATAATATCAATGGCATATCCGAGGCTGCCAGCCGTCTCAGCTTGCTAATGGAAAGCGGAGTTGGTGCTTCAAACAGGGCCACAATGCAGGCCCACAGGTCAACAACATGACAAAGGCAAACGATACGTTCCGAAGAAAAGGACTCTGCTGCTTCGGGCAGCATCGTGCGTAATTCTTTCATGAGGCTTTCCTGCTCTTTTAGCATCTGCTGATGTATCTGGCGTTCTAACCGTTCTTTTTCCTGCTTTCTTTCCAACCGTTTCATTGTAAACGATCCTCCATTTCAAAAATTATCTCGCCAGCCCCGCCCGCATCCGGTGGGCGTAATTGGCGACGCTGTATCGCTTCATGTAGGCGTTTTCGCTGGGGGCCGGACTGTCAAAGTCCAGCCCCTCCATGCGGGGATCGTCGGTGCCGTCCAGCACCTCCTCCACCGGAATGACGCGGAGCCTGCCGGAGCATTTCAGCTCGCCGCCAAATACACCAGCGGCACAGTGAAAGCCGCGGTCACCGCATACCCACAGCAGCTTCTTCCCGGCAGGAATATCCCCAAAGGGCTGTTTCAAAACAATGACGGAACAGGGTTCCGCACCGGCCACCTCATAGTAGCCGGACTGCTCCGCCTTTTCGTATGCCTGGATCAATTTCTTGAATTTATGCTGCGGCTCGATATAGAACCAACTTTCCTGATAACCCATAATTTCCTCCGTTTTCTATTGGTTTTACCGCTCCAGCTGCGGTCTGCGGCGCTCCGGCGGTCTTTGATCCTCGTCCGGCTCGGCGTCTACGATCTCCGGCTCCTTGTGGTCTAAATTCAGCAGGGAATTCAATTCCTCCAGCCGTGCCGTTTTGGTCGTAAGTTCCTCTTCGCGGGGAAACGGCTTTTGTACCTCTGCCTTTGCGGTTTCCAACTGCGTTTGCAGATTGGAAAGCTGCTCCCGGCAAGCCTGCTCCTTGATGGGCAGTCCCTCCAGCGCATTGTCCATGCGCTGCAAATTGCCAAACACATCGGTTCCCAGCGTGACCGTGTGGCGGAGCTGCCCGATCATGGTCAAGCGGTATTCCCGCGCGAAGGTATCAAAGGCCAGCTCCAGCGTCAGGCCGCGATAGCTGCCGATCTGTGTCGCCTCCGGGGAGAGCATCGTCTGGCACATGGTCAGCAGCGCCGCGCCAGCCTCCTTCTTGTCGGTATGGGGGACGCCCATCAGCACAAGCGGAGAAAAACCGTCTGCGTTTGGGTGGGTGTTTTCCTTAACCGCGGCTATATCGGCCTCATAGCCCGAAATGCGCTCCTGTGCTTCGGCAATATTTTTAGGGAAAGTCTTGCTGATTGCATCCTCGAGCGCGTACCGCTGGCTCAAATGGTTGGATTTCAGCAGCTTCAGCTTGGACACCTCAATGTCCAGATCCATCTTTTCCTTTATCATAGGGTTGCCGCTGGCCAGCGCCTTGATCTCGGCATAAGAAAGCGCCTGCTCATCCACATCTTCGGCGGAGCGAACAGGCGATTTGCTGGTCATGATTTGCGATATAAATTTCTGCTTGCTCTCCACAAGCTGGTAAAGATAGGCGTCGAAGGTGCCCTCGGTGACATAGCTGTAAATGTCTACCTCTGGGTTTTCGTTGCCCTGCCGGATAATGCGCCCCTCCCGCTGCTGAAGGTCGGACGGACGCCACGGGCATTCGAGGTGGTGCAGGGCGATGAGCTTTTGCTGGCAGTTGGTGCCGGCGCCCATGCGCTGGGTGCTGCCCAGCAGGATACGCACCTGACCGCTCCGCACCTTGCCGAACAGGTCTTTCTTCTGCGCCTCGCTCTTAGCGTTGTGGATGAAGGCGATCTCGTTTTCGGGAATACCCAATTCCAGCAATTTCGCGCGAATATCATCATAAACGCTGAAGGTTCCGTCATCCTTTGGGGTGGACAGGTCGCAAAAAATCATTTGGGTGGAACGTTGGTCTGCGGTGCGCCGCCATATCTCAAACACATTTTCCGCACACTTGGCGGCTTTGCTGTTGGGATCGCTGGGGAGCATGGGATTGACCAGCCGCTGATCCAGCGCCAGCTTGCGGCCATCGTTGGTGATGAGCAGCATATTGTCCACGCTGCTGTCTACCTCGCGGTTGCGGACTTTTTCAGCGCGCTCCGCCAGCGACGCCACGATCTCTTTCTGATACTCCGATGGCTTCAAGGCGATATTGTGGTAATGCGCCTCCGGCACGGGGAGCTTGAGCATATCCGCCGTCTGGATGTCCGCCACATTTTTGAATACGCTCATCAGCTCCGGCAGGTTATAAAACTTGGCAAACCGTGTTTTGGCGCGGTAGCCAGTGCCCTCTGGGGACAACTCGATGGCGGTGACGGTCTCGCCGTAGTTCGCCGCCCAGCTATCGAAGTGCTGTAAGCCCTGTTCCTCCAGCGCCGACATCTGCAAGTAACGCTGGATGGTGTAAAGCTCCACCATGCTGTTGGAAATGGGGGTGCCGGTGGCAAAAATAATGCCGCGTCCCCCGGTAATCTCGTCGAGGTAGCGGCACTTCATAAATAAATCGCTGGATTTCTGCGCTTCGGTCTGGGCAATACCTCCCACATTGCGCATCTTCGTGTAAAGAAAGAGATTTTTGAAATAATGGCTCTCGTCGATGAAAATTCGGTCAACGCCCAACTCTTCAAATGTGACCACATCGTCCTTGCGGCTCTGGTCGTTCAGCTTGTCGATCTTGGCTTGCAGGCCCTTCTTGGTTTTCTCCATCTGTTTGATCGTGAACTTCTCCGCTTTTTCTCGTTTGGCATCGGAAATCCCCACCATAATCTCGTCGATCTGCTGCTCCAGAATGGCCCGCTGGCGCTCTACACTCATGGGGATCTTCTCAAACTGCGAATGCCCAATAATAACGGCGTCATAGTCGCCGGTGGCGATCCTACCACAGAATTTCTTGCGGTTCTTGGTCTCAAAATCCTTGCGGGTGGCAACGAGGATATTTGCCGCCGGATAGAGCTGCAAAAACTCAGTGGCCCACTGCTCTGTCAGGTGGTTGGGCACCACAAAGAGAGATTTTTGACACAGGCCCAGCCGCTTTGACTCCATCGCCGCCGCGACCATTTCAAATGTCTTACCGGCGCCCACTACATGAGCCAGCAAAGTATTTCCACCGTAGAGAATGTGGGCGATGGCGTTGACCTGGTGCTTGCGGAGCGTGATCTCCGGGTTCATGCCTGAAAAGCTGATGTGACTGCCATCATACTCACGGGGACGGTTGCTGTTGAACAGAATATTATAGGTCTTGCAGATAGCTTCACGTCGGTCCGGGTCTTTCCAGATCCACTCGGCAAAAGCGTCTTTAATGAGTTCCTGCTTGCTCTGCGCGATGGCGGTTTCCTTCTTGTTGAGGACAGCGGTTTTCCTGCCATCGGCATCGTACACATAATCAAAAATGCGGACATCTTTCAGGTTCAGGGTGTCCTCAATGATCTCATAGGCGTTAATGCGCTTGGTGCCGTAGGTGCTGATGGCCTTCACATTGCCGCGATCCGTGCTTTTACCTTCAATGCGCCACTCGCCGGTGATGCCGGAATAGTGGACCTTCATGCCCCATTGCACGCTGCGTGGCGTTCCCAGCGTTTCAAAGATGAACCGGCGGACATATTCGGTGTCCAGCCATGTAGCGCCCAGCCGGACGGAGATCTCGCTGGCGGTGAGGTCGGTGGGCTGCACCTGCGCGAGTGCATCGGCGTTGATCTGATACTGCGGGTCCTGTTCCGCCTTGCCTTGGGCAACCGCCAATTTCTGACGCACATTGCCGGAGAGGTATTCATCCGCAGGCAGGTATTTCTCATGCCCATCGTTTTCGCCGGTGTAAGCGGGGTTCAGGAACACCACGCCGGTCAACTCAGAAAACAGCGTTTCTTCGTCCTTGCCGGTGAGCCTGCTCATATAGTCCATATCCACATGGGCTTTCTCCCCGATGGACAGGGCCAGCGCCTCCACTGCCGTGTCTACCTTTTCAGCAGGTTTGTGACTGCGGATGGTGCGCTTGGTGAACAGGTCCGCCTTCCGTTTCAGGTTCCGGTCCTCGTCCAGAATTTCCAGTGAACACAGCAGGAAGTAGGAGCTGTCCTGGTCAAACGCGATGGCGTTGCCTCGAGAGTTGATGAGTCCGTATTTCCGGGTAAAGGCATCGTAGAGGGTATTCAGCTTGGCTTGCTGCGCCTTGATCTCCTCATCGGGATAGTCCTCGGTCTGATACTCCAGCAGCGTCCGCACACAGTCCCGCAGCTCGATCATGCCGCGGATTCTGCTCTCTGCCGTCTTGGATACCTCCACGGGGTTCATGCGGCTGTTTTCACGGTAATAGATCCGGCTGTCCACCAGCGTATAGGAGAAGTTGCGGACAGCGGGATCAGCCTCAATGGAATGATCCTCGCCCTCCAGTTCCTCCTCCCGGTCATAGGCGGTGATTTCGCCGTGGATATTCTGAACGGCCTCCGCCAGCAGCGCTTCCAACGGCTGCTCCGGGTACGGCTCACAGGTGGGCGTGGGGCCGAACGGCCCGGACACCATCTTCATCTCGCCCAGCACCATGTCGGGGTGGTCGATGAAGTAGCTGTTCATCTGGATGCCGTCCTCGTTGGTGGCAAGGTGTACCCATTCGGGTTCTATATCCACCATTCGTTCCCGCTTTTGGAGGAACAGAATGTCTGAAACCACCTCCGTACCTGCCGCGGCCTTGAACGCATTGTTGGGCAGGCGGATGGCCCCCAGCAGTTCCGCTCGCTGCGCGATGTATTTTCGCGCGCTGGCAGTGCGCTTGTCCATGGTGTAGCTGGAGGTCACAACGGCGATGACACCACCCGGTCTGACCTGATCCAGCGCCTTGGCGATGAAATACTCATGGATGGGGAAATTCAGCCGGTCATAGCGTTTGTCCGGCACATGGAACTGGCCGAAGGGGACATTGCCGATGGCAACATCAAAAAAGTTATCCGGGAAGGCAGTTTTCTCATAGCCCTGCACCGCAATACTGCTTTTCTGATAAAGCTGTCTGGCGATGCGTCCGGAGAGATCGTCCAGCTCCACGCCGTAGAGCTTGCTGCCGCTCATATTTTCCGGCAGCATACCGAAAAAATTGCCGATACCGCAGGACGGCTCCAGAATGTTGCCCTGCGTGAAGCCCATCTGCCCCAGGGCGGCATAGATGCCGCGGATGACCACAGGCGGCGTAAAGAACGCTGTCAGCGTGGATTCGCGGGCGGCGGCGTATTCGTCATCTGTCAGCAGGTCTTTCAACTCGCTGTATCGTGGGTTCTTTTCATCAAAGAAATCGGCAAGACCGCCCCAGCCCACATACTGCGCCAGCACCGCCTGTTCCTCCGCTGTGGCCGTGCGGTTCTCAGCCTCCACGGTTTTCAGAGTACGGATCGCGTCCAGATTGCGCTGAAAACGCTCCAGCGGCGCACCCTCTCCGATATGGTCATCGGTGATGCGGTAGTTCCGGCCATCCGCGTCCAGCGGATAGGCAAGCGCGCTTTGCTTTTTCTTTTTCGGC
>OHDT01000589.1_pt1 | contig 20602 bp, 18 predicted proteins | sample 1567061 | NCBI WGS metagenome assembly OHDT01 (sample SAMEA3879506, study PRJEB24766) | human gut metagenome | biome: human-associated habitat; feature: feces | place: USA | collected 1985/1987
TAAGGTGCTGGCGTAGCACTTGCTGGTGCAGCTATCGTTATTTCTAAGAGAAAGTAATCTCTCACAGATAACACACTTGAATAAGTGAATTTATACAGAGCTTTCTGTCATTCGGGAAGCTCTGTTTTTTTGTTCGTTTGTGTAAACTACACTAATTTGTAAACGATTTCTGTGCAAAACATATGAAATCATGTGCTTAAATTGTGCAAATAGTATATTGAAAATATGTGACAGTTGTGTTATAATACAAAAGTAAATATAGGTCAGGCTATGTGTATAGCATGACAATTAAACGGAGGTTATTAAAATGAAAAAGTTTTTAGCTTGCGCTCTTGCACTTACACTTACAAGTGCTATGTTCGCTTCTTGCGGCAGCTCTGATGATTCTTCTTCATCAAAGGCTGAGGCAAAAACTACTACAACAACTACAGCTGCTACAACAACAGAGGCTACTACAACAACAGCTGCTCCTGAGTCAACAGCTGATTCAACAGCCGCTTCCGGCACAGAGTCTGAGGGTGAGGCTGCAAAGGATATTTCCGAAATGCCAGCTACTCTGAAGAACTATGAGGAGGCTTCTGTATATTTCAAGAAGGATATGGACGTTGCTTCTATCGTTGAACCTTTCGCTGAGAAGGATTACGAGAACGATGAGTCTCATGTAAATCTCTCTATTGAGGAGCTTGCAGGTATTCCAATGCTCAAGGTCGAGACTCTCGATCAGGATAATGGCAACTACAAGATCCCTAAGATCAAGTTCCACATGGAGAAGTTCTTTGAGGGTCACGAGGCTGATCTTGAGAAGATCTTCACTATCAAGGCTGATGTAGTTACAAAGGCAGTTGGCGAGTTCACAGGTGACGACGGCACAAAATCACTCGTTCCTGGTAACTTCATGGGTGCATTCGTTACACAGCCTACAACAGGTGAAGGCGAAAACAGTTGGAACGACCTCTATGACTTCGGCGAGGCTGAGTGGACTTCTGAGTGGGGTTCCTATGAGCTTACAATGAGACCTGGTATCAAGGACGGTGCTACATTTGTAAACTCAACTGAACCACAGTATGTTTCACTTATGAGATGGGGCATTCCAAACCAGGCTGATTTCTACATTGCTGACCTCAGATTTGAGGACGAGGACGGTAACGTTATCGCTTGCGCAAACTTTGGTAAATAATTCATTTCCATACATAAGAAAGGTGCAGATTTTCTCTGCACCTTTTTTTATGTAAATTTTACGCTTACCTCACCTGATATCTCCAAGCTTTTTACCTTTCCGCCTTTGATTTTAGCCGAAAAATCCTGCCCTTTTATTTGACCCGTGGCGGTGATATCTCCCTTGTCATTTTTGAGATACGTCACGCCTTTCTGCGAAATAAGCTTGTCAAGCACAGCGGCAGTCATTGTGACAGCGGAGCTTTCGGGTATGTTCCCTCGGTCAGTTTCGTAGGTCAAACCCTTGTATTCAAGTCGTGCGCTTTCTCCTGAGCAGGTTATCACCATACCGCTGACAGTTTCCGGCGCAGTTATCTCACACTCCCACATATCTGCGCCCTCACGGGTGAAGCTTGCGACGTATTCCGTGCCGTCAATGGTGAACTCAGCCGGGGTCTTGTAATCCTCTGCCAGCTTTACGGGTTTGACTTCGGTGCTTTCACCGCATGAGCATAAGCCCATTACCGCCAAAATCGTGAGAAAAAATGCCTTTGTTCTTTTCATTTTGCCCTCCATTAAAAAAGACCCTCTTCATAAGAAGAAGGTCTTTGTTTTTAGTACAGCCTAGTCGGCGTTTTCAAGGTCATACAAAAATCGTGGCAAAGCGTCAATAACATCTCTTGCAATGATTCCACGCTCAGATTTTTTGTATCCTGCAAGTAGTGCCGTCGAGCCAAGTGTGAACGACCCAAGTGCCGCAGCATCAAGAGCGTTGCACCCCTGAGCTACATAGGAGGAAACAATGCCTGCAAGCATATCCCCTGAGCCACCCTTTGCAAGCGCAGTTGTGCCTTCGGTGCAAAGATAAACTTTTCCACCGTCCACAGCAAAGGTGTCAGCCGACTTCGCAAGCACTGTCACACCATATTTTTCTGACAGCCTATATGCAAACCCAAGTCTGTCCGACATGACCTCGCCCACCGTCATGCCACAAAGCCTTGCAAGCTCCGCAGGGTGAGGGGTGAGGATAACTGTACTTTTCTTCTTCAACAGTACATCTATATTCGGACATAGTGAATTTATTCCGTCAGCGTCCAAAACTATGGGTATCTCCGCATTTTTGATAAGCTCCGCCACAAGCTTCTCCGTTTCAGCCGTGTGACCAAGCCCACAGCCTATCAGCAAACAGCTTGCCTTTTCGCACTTTTTCAGTATCGCCTCTGCATTTTCAGACACCATAAAGCCGTCCTTGTCGGTTTTCATTGCCGAGTATGTACATTCATACATACCAGCCGACAGGGAGTTGACTACGCTTTTTGCAGTGCAAAGCTCAAAAAGCCCCACACCTGTTCGCATTGCCGCCATTGCTGAAAGCCCTGCCGCACCTATATAGCTTTCCGAGCCTGCCACGCTCACCACCTTGCCGAACGTGCCCTTGTGCCCGTCAGCAGGTCTAAAAGGCAGTGCCGCCCTTGCTTTTACCACGTCAAAAGGCGTTATAACAGGGTATAGGGTATCCTCGCAACGCTCGTCAATACCGATATCTTTTACCAGAATTTCACTGCAAAAGTCCACCGCAGGCTGTAAATAAAGACCCAGCTTGCCACGATGAAAGGTCACTGTCACGTCAGCCTTGAACGACAGCTTGTCAGCCTGACCATTCCGTGCGTTGACTCCCGATGGCAGGTCGCAGGCTATCTTCATGCCTTCACATTTTTCACAAGCTCTGAACACTGGCAGGATATTTTCACGCAAACTGCCATGAAAACCCGTTCCGAAAATGCAGTCCACAAGCACATCAGCACCCTCGATAAAATCCAGCGCATTTTCAGCTTTCAGCACCTCTACGCTCTTATCAAGCCTAGCATACGCTGCCGAGGAGAGGTCAGTGTCAGGCTCGCCACAGCATAGGACCACCGCAGGCTTGAGGTCTTGTTCCGCAAGTAAATTTGCCGCCACAAGTCCGTCACCGCCATTGTTTCCCTTGCCAATAAGAAGCACTATCTTTGATGACGCAGACGAGTTGCTCGCAATGACCTCCGCAAGCTGTGCCGCCGCATTGTCCATGAGCTGAGCAAGGCTCACACCATATTTTTCAGCCTCATGCTCGCAAAATGTCATTTGCTCCACTGTTAATATCCTATCCATTTTTATCCTCCTTTTCATAAGCTATTACCACTGCCGAAGCGATATCCTTGATGTGGGAAAGTGACACCGCAAAGGTCAGCCCCCTATTTTCAGCCGCCAAAAGCGCATTCCCCGTAAGCTCCAGATAAGGACAGCCAAGCTCGTCACGCAAGCATGACACCTCGTTCAAGGCGAAGCCCTCGACCCCCGTGCCTAAAGCCTTTGCGAAGCTTTCCTTAGCCGCCCAATTCGCCGCCATGGATTCGTATGGGTTTTTCTTCTGTGAAAAAAGGGTCAGCTCCTTTTCGGAGTAAACCCTTTCACAGAAACGTCGGCTCTGACAGCTTTTTTTTATGCGTTCGATCTCAATAAGATCAGTTCCGACAAATATTTTCATTTTTATTTCCTCAGTGTTCTCGGAAGCGCAGGCTTCATAAGCTCCAGCATATCATCATCTGGTGTGAAGATAACAGTTGTAAGCCCGAGATTTTTGTGGTTGAATGTTATGTAGTAGTCTGTAAGGCTATCGTCACAAGCGCAGGCAAGGACCTGTGTTGCGCCCTCAGGTACAGAGAAATTCTCGTCAGCAATGCCGAAATCTGTCGCACTGCCGCAACGGAATGTGATAAGGCGCTTTCTTGAACGCTGAGCCGTTATCTTGTCAACGTCTATTTCTCCGTTTGTGAAAATGTATTCATACTCCACATCGAGTTTTGTTGTAAGATAATAACCGCCATAAAGTGCGGCGGCGGCAAGAAAAATGCCTATTACAGAAAACTGCGTGCCGAAAGGGAAGATAAAGCACAGTGCGGCAAGTGCCACGCTTGCTATCATGATGAAAATTTTCTGTATCTTATCGTTCTTTGTGGGAATCTTGCGAACTATCTGTTCCTTGAAGCTGTCCATTATTTGTCCTCCGTTTATTCAGTGCCGCTGAGAAGCTCTTTCATTACCCAGCCGCTTTTATTGTTATATTTTACATATACCCATATGTTTCCGCTTCCATCTGTTCTCTCGCCGTAGCCGTTTATAGTCTTGCCGTCAGGTATCTTTTCTATCACGTCATATTTCTTTGACGGACCGTATCTGAGATTAAGATAAGAGGTGTCTGACTTTACAAGGAATGGGATAGAATCAGGGTATTTCACATCATCACCCAAAGGGAAAAGTGCGTTCTTTTTGAACTTTGTGGTGGTGGTCTTTTTGGTCGCCTTGGTTTCAGCGGCAGTGGTGGTGGTGGTGGTCGTCCTCTTTGTTGCCGTTGCGATTATGTCAGGGTCGTAGCCCTCGTCAATGCTTACGTCTGGGTTTTCAAGTGTGCCCGCCGTCACAGAAGTGGTGGTGGTGTAGCCCTCGTAATCCTCATCGTCCTCATCATAATCGTCGCCCATTGTGGCGGTCTTTGTGGTCTCTATAACTCTCTGGACGGCAGTACCCGTGGTGGTCTCCTTTTCGGAGGAGCTTTCTGGAAGCATTGCCCCACATGACGCAAGCCCGAAAACCGCAGAACAAGCCAGCACAGCCGCAAGCAGTTTTGATCTCATTTTTTATATCCTCTTTTCAGAATTTACACAATTTTATTTTAAGCCAAGAAGCCTTTCTGCGTTGCCACCGAGAATTTTATCTTTGTTATCCTCGGAAATATTCAAGCGCAGTATCTTTTCTTTTATAAGGTAGGAACTGTCCCAAGGGCAGTCGCTTGCAAAAAGTATCCTGTCAGCCCCATGCTTTTCAACGATAGCCTGCATAAGCTCGTCAGGACACATACTTGTGAAAGCGGTGTCAAAATAAACTTCACCGTCAACGCCTGCCAAAACGTTACGCACCTGCTCCCACATCATGTTTGCACCAAGATGTGCAAGAATGACCTTGAGCTTAGGGTGCTTTTTTATCATGTTCAGCGCCCTCTCAGGTGTGGAGTGGATAAGGTCAGGGGAAACGCAGTCATAGCCCGAATGGAATATAACAGGCAGGTCAGCTCTTTCAATGGCGTCATATATCTTGTCCATGCGCTCATCATCTATCATAAAGCCCTGATAATCAGGGTGAAGCTTTATGCCGTGAAGTCCAAGCTCCTTTATGTGGGCTATCTCCTGCTCATAGTCCTCAGCGTCAGGGTGTATTCCACCGAAGCTTATAAATCTTCCGCCGTCTTGCTCAGCGCACCAATCGTTTATAACTCTCTGCTGAGTAGGTTTTGTTGCCACTGATAACAGCACGCCCTTGTCAATGCCCCATTCGTCAAAACGCTGTATGGTTTCCTCAGCAGTGCCTCTTGTGAAAGGAGTTATTCCACTGCAAGCCTGAAGCTTTTCGACAGCCTTTTCCGCTACCTTTGGATTAAAGGCATGAACGTGAAAATCAACTACCATTTAAAACATCTCTTTCTGAAAATACTCTTCCATATGATATTATATCACATTTCCCATACTCTTTCAACGAATATCGGCAATTTTCACAGTATTTTCATCTAGGGCTATTCCCAGCTTTTCCACACCTCGGGGCAAAAGCCTACGGTAGCTTTCTTGCCGTTTCTTACGATAGGTGCGGCAAAAAGCTCGGGATAGTCAAGAAGCTTTTCTATCTTTTCCTCGGTGCTTCCAAGATATTTTATGAGCATTGCCTGCTCTCCCTTTGCCTTTGGGTCGATAAGCTTGTCAATATCGCCCACAGCCGCAAGCACTGAGTTAAGCTCGCCCTTGCTAAGCCCCTTTGTAGGCAGGTCAACAGATTGGAACTTTATTCCACGCTCTTTGAAATAACGTTCAGCCTTTTTTGTGTCAAAGGATTTTGACTTGCCGAATATCTGTATGTTCATGGAATTATCTCTCCGTTTCTGCATTCAAGAATGATAGTAAAAGGACCGTCATTGAGCAGTGAAACTTTCATGTCTGCACCGAAAACGCCCTTTTCTACCTTGCCTGAAATTTTCTCGCCACAGACTTTGCAGAAGTATTCATAAAGTCTGTTGGCTTCATCAGGCTTGCCTGCATAGATAAATGACGGGCGGTTGCCGTGGTGACAATCTGCATAAAGGGTGAACTGTGAAACGCAAAGAATATCTCCGCCAACATCGTTTATAGAAAGATTTGTCTTGTCGTTCTCATCAGCGAAAATGCGAAGCTTTGATATCTTGTCTGCAAGCTTGTCGCAGTCAGCCTCAGTGTCCTCCTGACCTACTCCGAAAAGTATCAGAAAGCCCTTTCCTATCTCGCCTGTGACCTTGCCCTCGACCTCAACTTTTGCACTTGTGACCCTCTGTATTACCGCTCTCATCAGCCCACCTCCACGGTGTAGCTGTAGGTGTAAACAGCTTCAGGTGCAAGCTTGATAGCGTGAGGCTTGTTTTCGATATCCTCAAAAGCATCGTCCTCGTAAACAGGCACGCTAGTCCAAGGCTCAAGGCAGATAAACTGAGCGTCAGGGTCACCGGTGGAAGTCCATACTGCAATGCAGTCAGAATGTGGGAATGAAAGCTTTACGAAACCGCCGTCAGACTTTTTCAGGGTGACAGCCTTTGATGCAGGGTGGTCTTTCATGATAACGTCATAGTCGAAAAGCTCTCTGGTGAGAGTGATAGTCTTTTCACCGTCAAGGATAGTCCTCTCGCCGTTTGGGATAGGCTGAACGATATGCTCGTTTTTCTCGTACTCAACTGTGCATTTGCCACCTTGGATATCGCAGATAAAAGCAGGGTGACCGCCGAGATAGAAGTACATAGCCTTTTCATCAGTATTTTTTACTGTGTTTGTGACGGTGACTTTTGAACCTTTTATGGAGTAGGTGACTTCAAGCTCAAAGTGATAAGGATACTGAGCAAGTGTCACGTCATTGTCTTTGAGGGTAAAGCTCAGTGAATTTTTTGTGCTGCCTGAGAAAGCAAATTCGCTGTCACGGGCGAAGCCGTGGTTTGCAGCCATGTGATATTCCTGACCGCCTGCCTTGTAGGTGCGGTCTTTAGGGGAGCATATGAACGGGAAGAGAATAGGAGCGTAGCGTTTCCAAGCGTCACCGCATTGCCAGAGATATTCTTTGCCGTCCAGTTTGATAGAGTGAAGCTCAGCACCGAAAGTGTCGGCTGAGACAGAGAGTTTATCATTTTTTATTTCATAAAGCATAGATCAGACCTCCGAGAGAAAAATTTTATACCTTATTATTATAGCACATTGTTTGGGAGATGTCAAAACCAAGTGAGCAGTGAGGTTATGAGGTCGGCTGGGGCTAGGGCGAAAACGTTTGAAAAAACTTAAAAGTCTGTTGAAAATTCTGTTCTGATATCAATATTTTAACAGTTAAATTTTATGGCTTTGATACAGAATAACTAAAATATTTTCAATTGTTTGTGTAAGCTGACAAAACTTGTGATGACTATTGACTTTAATTTGGAGATAGTCTATAATAAAATGGTAAGATTATTTAATTGTGCAGTGCTTTTTGTTCACAGCTTCAGACTGCACTGAGGAGAAATGATTATGAATATTAAAGAAGCAAAACAACAGATACTTAATGCAATACAAGCCTATCTCATTAAAGACGAATTTGGCGATTACCGAATTAGCATAGAACATCAGAGACCTGTGTTCCTGCTTGGCGCACCTGGTATCGGTAAGACCGCTATCATGGAGCAGATAGCTCAGGAAACTGGCGTAAACCTTGTTACCTACTCGATGTCTCACCACACAAGAGAGTCTGCCCTCGGTCTGCCTGTTATTGTACATAGAAACTACACCGGTGCTGACGTGCAGATATCCGAGTACACGATGAGTGAGATCGTGGCTACTCTTTATGACACTATCGAAGCCACTGGCATCAAAGAGGGTATTCTCTTCCTCGATGAGATCAACTGCGTTTCCGAGTCCCTTGCTCCTGCAATGCTCCAGTTTTTGCAGTATAAGGTTTTCGGACTTCATCAGGTTCCGGCAGGTTGGGTAGTTGTTACAGCAGGTAACCCGCCTGAGTTCAACAAGTCTGTTTCTGAGTTCGATATCGTTACTCTCGACCGTGTTAAGAGGGTCGAGTGTCAGCCTGATTTCGACGTTTGGAAAGAATATGCTTACTATGCAGGCGTTCACCCAGCTATCATATCATATCTTGAGCTTCACCCTGACCATTATTATATGGTAGACGCAAGCGATAAGAACAACTACCGCTTTGTTACTGCCCGTGGCTGGGAGGACCTTTCTGAAATGATGCAGCTTTATGAGGAGAGCGGTATCCTTGTTGACCACGCTCTGGCTGCTCAGTATGTACAGAACCCAGAGTTCTCAAAGGGCTTTGCGGAATATTATGACAGATTCAACTACTATCGTGAGAAATATGACGTTGACGCTATCCTCGAGGGCGGTATAACTGCACAGAACATTGCTGACGCAAGAGCGGCAGGCACTGAGGAAGCTGTGGCTCTTATGAATCTGCTTATGGACGGCATCACATACACAATGAGAAGCTGTATCCAAATGGAGAAGATGATAAGACTTATCCACCCAAGAATGGAAGATATCCTTGTGAAGATAAACAATGGTCTTTCGTGCCGTCAGATAATCAGTGAACACATCATGGACTGCAACAAGAACCTTGACAAGGCGGTAAGAGCAAGAAACATCTCGCCGTCTAACAAGAAGATCCAGCACTGGATACTCCACAATCTGGAAGCTTATCTTGATAAGTGTACGAATGAGGGAAGAGATAACAAAAACCGCTGTACTGTTATTTTGCAGAACTCCTTCAACAATCTGCTCCATGGCGCAAACAACGTTACACAGCAGTCTATGAACGGTCTGAAATACGCTTTTGACTTCCTTGAGAATGCTTATGGCGCTGACAGCAATGTTATGAAGAAGTTTATCGAGGAGCTGAAAATAAATTGCCACACCACAAACTTCATCAAGAAGTACGGCTCAGAGCAGTTCTACAGACTTGCAGGTGAGCCTGTTCAGCAGCCTACCTACAACAATCTCTATGACCTTAATCTTACTGATTGTCTTTTAGAGCAGGAATAAGCATAGATACAAAATGAATATCACACGGGCGAACACTGTTCTCCTCTACAATGTTTTACTACAGAGTGGGGGTGACGGACGTTCGCCCGTTTTGGTTTTTGAATGGCTTTTGAGCTGAATGCATACATATTTGTTAATATAAAAAGCTTGTAATTTGCGAAAAAGTGTGATATAATAACTAAGAGTGTACAAACGAGAATCAGTGAGGTTTTTACTATGGGCAAGATTTATGATTTAGGCATAGACGTAGGTTCGACCACGGTCAAGACGGTAATTCTTGACGAGGGCGAGTTTATTTATAACAAATATGAAAGACACTTTTCAAAGGTCAGGGAAACGGTGGCTGAGCAGCTGCGTGCTATCAGAGAGCTTTATCCTGAGGACAAGTTCAGGATAGCCATAACAGGCTCGGCAGGTCTTGGCATCGCTGAGGCAAGCGGTATCTCTTTCGTGCAGGAGGTCTTTTCTGCTTTTATCGCTGTAAACAAGAAGTATCCAAAGGCTGACGTTGTGGTTGAGCTTGGCGGTGAGGACGCTAAGATAATCTTCCTCACAGGTGGCGTTGAACAGCGTATGAACGGCTCTTGCGCAGGTGGCACAGGTGCTTTTATCGACCAGATGGCAGGACTTTTGGGCGTTACCCCTGACGAGATGAACGACCTTGCTCTTAAGGCTGAAAAGACTTATCCTATCGCTTCAAGATGTGGTGTTTTCGCAAAGTCTGATATTCAGCCGCTTCTTAATCAGGGCGCAAGAAAAGAGGACATATCTGCTTCTATTTTTCAGGCTGTTGTTGACCAGACAGTTTCGGGTCTGGCACAGGGCAGAAAGATCGGCGGTCAGGTGCTTTTCCTTGGCGGTCCGCTTACATATCTCAGTGCACTGAGAAAGGCATTCAGAACTACTTTGAACCTTGACGAGGAACACGCTATTCTTCCTGAAAATTCTTCATGCTATATGGCTTTCGGTGCGGCACTTCATGCTGACACGCTGGCGGAGGAAATGACTATAGACGAAGCCCTTGACAAGATAGTGAACGCAAAGGCTACTGACAATATCGTGGTAGGCAAGCCACTGTTTGCAAGCCGTGAGGAATATAATGCTTTCGTGGAAAGACACAAGAAGTCTGACCTTAAATATGAAGACATCAGAACTTACAGGGGCGACGCTTATCTTGGCATAGACGCAGGCTCGACAACCACAAAGCTTGTGCTTATCACACCTGACGGAAAGCTTCTTTATCAGCACTACTGCTCAAACAAGGGTCAGCCGCTGGATATAATCGCTTCAAAGCTTGAGGAGATCTACAGCCTTGCTACCCCTGAGCTTAACATAAAGGCTTCTGCGGTAACAGGCTACGGTGAGGATCTTATAAAGGCAGGTCTGGGCGTTGACTATGGTATAGTTGAAACTGTTGCGCACTATAAGGCGGCGGCTTATTTCTGTCCTGACGTTGATTTTATCATCGACATCGGCGGACAGGATATCAAGTGCTTCAAGATAAAAAACAACGCTATCGACAGCATTATGCTCAACGAGGCTTGTTCATCAGGCTGTGGCTCGTTCATTCAGACTTTTGCAGGTGCAATGGGATATGACATTGCAGAGTTTGCAAGGCTCGGTTTGTTTGCAAAAGCACCTGTGGAGCTTGGCTCAAGATGTACAGTGTTCATGAACTCATCTGTAAAGCAGGCGCAAAAGGACGGAGCTTCCGTTGAGGATATCTCTGCAGGACTTTCTTCGTCTATCATCAAGAACGCAGTTTACAAGGTAATAAGAGCCAAGTCTATTGACGAGCTTGGCAAGAATATAGTCGTTCAGGGCGGAACGTTCCTTAACGACGCTGTGCTCAGGTCATTTGAAATGGAGCTTGGCAGAAACGTTATAAGACCTGCCATTGCGGGACTTATGGGTGCGTTCGGCTGTGCGCTTTTCGCAAAAGAAAAATCTCAGGGCAGGGACGGCAAGTCAGGCGTTCTTACAAAGGCTCAGCTTGAAGAATTTGCTTACAATTCAAGAGCCGTTCAGTGCGGTGGCTGTGGTGCGCACTGTAACCTTACTATAATAAGATTTAATGACGGCAGAAGATTTACTTCCGGAAACCGCTGTGAAAAGGGTGCAGGCATAAAGATAACCGACAGAACGGAAAACATGATAGAGTATAAGTATAACAAGATACTCTCTTATGCTGACAACAAGCCTGCAAAGCCTATTGCAAAGGTAGGTCTGCCGCTTGCGCTGTCTTATTATGACCTTATGCCGTTTTTCTCAACACTGCTCACAAGCCTTGGCTTTGAGGTGGTGCTGTCTGAGGAGTCAACGAGAGATACATATTACAAGGGTCAGCAAACTATTCCGTCTGATACGGTATGTTATCCTGCAAAGCTTTGTCACGGTCATATAGAGAGCCTCCTTGACAAGGGCGTGGACTTTATATTCTATCCTTGCATGAGCTACAACGCTGACGAGGGTCAGTCGGACAATCACTATAACTGTCCTGTTGTTGCTTATTATCCTGAGCTTCTAAAGGCTAACAATGACAAGCTGAATGATGATAATTTCATCATGCCTTATCTTGACATAAACATCAAAAAGCACGTTGCAAAGGCAATGGCAAGAGCGCTTTCAAAGTTTAACATCACTGCAAAGCAGGTGCTTGGAGTGCTTAACAAGGCTTATTCTGAGCAGGTGAGATACCATAGGGATATCGAGGCTAAGGCGCAGGAGATAATCGCTGAGGCAAGGGCGAAGGGTCAGAAAATAATCGTTCTGGCAGGCAGACCTTACCACATCGACCCTGAGATAAACCACGGCATACACAAGCTTATCGCTTCTCTTGGCTTTGCTGTTATCACTGAGGACAGCGTGGCGATGAAAGTGGATACACCCGCACTTGACGTACTTAATCAGTGGACTTATCATTCAAGACTTTACAGAGCGGCAGAGTATGTATGCGAGAATGATGATATGCAGCTCGTTCAGCTGGTATCCTTCGGCTGTGGTATCGACGCTGTTACAACTGATGAGGTAAGAGCGATACTTGAAGAAAAGGGCAAGCTTTACACTCAGCTTAAAATAGACGAGATAACGAATCTCGGTGCGGCTAAGATAAGACTCAGGTCTTTGGCGGCGGCACTGGAGGAAAAAGAAGCTGCTGCAAATGCTGAGAAGAAAATGGACAAGGAGGCAATGTAATGGCTGAAAAAGAGATAAAACACGCAGGCTCGGACAGAGTAAAAAGGTCTTATTTTGACAAATCAAGACGTGAGGAATACACTATACTTATACCTGATATGCTTCCTATACACTTCAAGCTTATCATGGCGATATACAAAAAATACGGCTATAACATGGAGCTTTTGCAAAACTGCTCACGAAACGTTATAGACGAGGGACTTAAAAACACACATAATGACGCTTGCTATCCTGCGCTTCTTGTTATCGGACAGTTTATGGACGCTCTCAAAAGCGGCAAGTATGACCTTGAACACACGGCTCTGCTTATGTCGCAGACGGGAGGCGGCTGTCGTGCATCAAACTATATCCACCTTATAAGAAAGGCGCTGTCAACGCAGTTCCCTGAAGTGCCTGTTCTGTCGCTGAATTTCAGCGGACTTGAAAAGGACGCTTCCATAGATATCACCCCTGCCATTGCAATGAAGCTTATTTATGCGGTACTTTACGGTGATATGCTCATGCTTTTGTACAATCAGTGCAAGCCTTACGAGATAGAGAAAAATTCTACGGACGAGCTTTTGGCAAGGTGGCAGCACAGGCTTGGAAAGCTGTTTGCTACCCCGAGCAGATATATGCACACAAAGAGCATTTACAATGCTATGCTCAAAGACTTTGCGGCGCTGCCGAGGACAAAGGAGAAAAAACCTAAGGTCGGTATCGTGGGAGAGATATACGTTAAGTATTCACCCCTTGCGAACAATCACCTGAACGACTTCCTGCTGTCTGAGGGCTGTGAGCCTAACGTGCCGGGATTGTTGGACTTCGTGCTTTACTGTGCGTCGGACGCTATCAATGACGAGAAGCTTTATGACAAGAAAACCAGCCGCACTCTTATGTACGGCATTGGTTATGATGTGCTTTACAAGTTCCAGAAGCAGCAGATAAAGGTCATCAACGAGCAGGGCATTTTCCAGCCGCCTCATGATTTTGAACACCTTAGAAAGTGTGCTGACAAGTATATTAGTCAGGGCGTAAAAATGGGCGAGGGCTGGCTCATCACTGCTGAAATGGCGGCTCTTGCAGAAACAGGCACAAAGAACATAATCTGCACTCAGCCATTCGGCTGTCTGCCTAACCATATTGTGGCAAAAGGTATGTCAAGGACTATCAAGCAGGCTTATCCTGACGCAAACATAGTCGCTATCGACTATGACCCGGGTGCGACAAAGGTCAACCAGGAGAACCGTATCAAGCTTATGCTTGCTAATGCGGTCATGGATTAATAGAGAACAGAAAGATAAAACCCCCTTGGAGCGTGGCTCTGAGGGGGTTTTGTTAGTCATAGTATTCTTTCGTTTCAAGATAGGATATTTGTTCCGGTGAAATGAAATCAAGGGCTTTTATTTCCTCTGCCACCTGCTCGGTACTGTTCTTTGTCAGCCTGACGTCAATGTCGATCACATCAATGATGCTGTTATTGTCGCTGTAAATATCGTCCGAATTACGGGTGTATAAAGTTATGGAGGCGAAGTTGCCTGCAAGGTTGCGGTTTTTCAGACAGTCGATATAATCGCTAAAGCTCTTTTCACGGCTGTCCAGAGCTTTAATGTAAATGTCTGTAAGCTGCTCAGCCTGCTCTTTAGTGAGAGTTTTTCTGCCTTCTGGGTTTTTGTAGCTTGAGGTATAGGTCATTATATCTTCGTCTGTCTGCACCCACACCCAAACGTCGTCATAGTCGGTGAGCACTGACAGGTCAGGCTTGCCAGCGAAACCGTCGCAAAGATATGAAATGAAGTTAAAGGCAAATATCATGATCATATATACAGCAAAGACTGCTATCCATTTTACGAATTTCGCTATTGTCAAGGTGCTCTTTGCAGAGAATATCCTTATAAGAAGGTAGCTCAGTAGCACCACTGGCAGCAGAACTATGTTGTCAGGATCGGAAAGAACGTAGGTCGTCACGGTCACAATGCCGAGGATAAGAACTATCTCACGAAAAGCGGTGAATACAAATGGCTTGCCTGTGGCTCTGCCGTCACGCTTTTTGTAGATGAAATACAGCAGGCATATGAGTGCTGCCGAAAGCAGCGAGCTGCCCATGAGCATTAAAACCAGTGCGTTTGAATAGCCGTTATCCATAAGATAAGCAGGAAATGCACTCCACGCAAACCACTTATCTGTAATGATTTCAATATCATCACTGCCTCGTGTTGAGAAAATGCTGATAGATGAAAGAACTATGCACCTTGGCAGTATCGCCTCACAGGCTGTTATTATCACAGCTGTGTATATGACCTCCGCAAGCCTGCCGCAGCAGACAAGACACAGTATCACAACAAGGTCAACGAACAGGCAGGTAGAAAGCTCAGTGAGAAACAGCACTGCGGCATACCTTGAAAGTATCTTCAAAGATAGATCGGTGGTTATGATAGTGGAAATAAACTGAATGATGTTCCAAAAAACTACAGGCAAGATGTGCAGCTTTACAAGTGTGCAAAGCTTTGAGAAAAAGCGTTCCTTTGCACCTGCGGGCAGTGAGTAGGCAAGGTCTGCGTGACTTTTGCTGTAGCTCTCATGGAAAAGAGCGAACACAGTGAAAACTCCGCACAGTGCGACAGCGGCAACGCCAATGTATGCAATGACATAGCCCTGATAGTAGTTCGTTATGCTTTCATTGTAGTAAGTAATAAAATTCCGTATGGACATCTGCACAATGTAATTTACAAAAAGCACCAGATTTGTGATTATAAAAAACAAACTGTTCGCTTTAAGATCACGGTTTGAGGTCCTACTTATCCTCTTCGCTGCTGACAGCATATCCACGCACCTCCATTTCGTAAATGAAAATCTCTTCAAGTGTGAGAGGGACAAGCTCCAGAACGGCAGGGGAGATAGCGGAAAGCTTTGCGGTGATATCCGCTTTTTCGCCCTTTGCCACCACGGTGGAAACTCTTCCAAGGTTTCTGAAACTGAGTACTTCGACGCCTGCGTTTTCTATGGCGGAGCGGTCAAGCTCGCCCTCAGGTAAGGCTATCTGCACCTTTTCAAAGCCCTCTCTTACGTCGTCGATATCCTTGGCGAAAATGACTTCGCCTTTGTGTAGGAGCATTGCCTTGTCGCAAAGCTCGCCTATTTCGGTAACGTTGTGGGAGGACACGATAAGGGTCGCACCACGGTCGAAAATATCGTCAACTATCATGGTGCGGATAAGTCTGCGCATGGCAGGGTCAAGGCCGTCAAAGGCTTCGTCAAGGAGGATATACTTTGTTCGGCTGGCAAGTGCAGCCGCAACGATAGCCTGCCTTTTCATGCCCTTTGAAAACTGGGACAGCGGTTTCTTCCGTGGCAGGTCAAGCTTTGAAATAAGGTCATCGAACACCTTGTCGTCAAAGGTCGGGTAGCTGCTTTGGTAAAAGCTTTTCAGGTCATTCACTGTCAGTCTTGAAAACTGCACCGTTTCGTCGCTCACAAAGAAGATGTTCTCCTTAGCCTGCGGCCGGTCATAGACCTCTGTTTCGTCAATGGTGACGCTACCGCTGTCGGGGCGGTAGATCCCGCTTATAACACGCAGTAGGGTGGATTTACCTGCACCGTTCGAGCCTACAAAGCCGTATATGCAGCCCTCGGGGATATCCAGGGTGACGGCTTTCAGTGCCTCGTGATCTTCGTCTGCGTTTTTGAATGTAAGTGACAGGTCTTTTATTTCTATCATTCTTTGTCACTCCTTTCTTTCTGTTCCTCCGCCAGTTCTTCAAGGACGGAGGTAAGCGATCCAAGGCTTATGCCTGCCTGCATTGCGGCGGCGGCATGGAGCTTAAATTCTTCCAGCAATTTTTTCTCTATAGAGCCTTTCTGCTTTGCCACAAAGCAGCCTTTTCCTGCTACAGAATAGATTATATCGTCATACTCAAGTCTGCTGTAGGCTTTGGCGACTGTGTTTGGATTCAGACCCAGTTCCTTTGCCAACATTCTTGAGCTTGGCAGCTTATCGTTTTCTTTCAGCACGCCTTTTGATATAAGGCTTGAGAACTGGCTGCATATCTGTTCGTAGATAGGTGCTCTTCCTGTAAGATCAAGCGTTATCACCTTGAATACCTCCTTTCGATTTTGTTGTTTCGTTTCATTTGTTCTGCTGTACTAACTGTATTATCTGTTGTAGTACACTTAGAGTATACAACTATAAGTCTGATTTGTCAAGGAGCGTGGATATTTTTCAGCACTTTTCACAATACTGCATCGTTTTGATAGTTGGAAATGTACAAAAGTTCAGGCTTTGTGGAGGGAAATATTATTAAAATGTAAAAAATGTGTTTAAAGGGCTTTGGGGCTATTGACAGGGAAGAAAAATAGTGCTATACTTTAATACATAAAAGCTTAAAAGCATAAAACCTTTAAAGTGATAAATTTTATACAGGCGTGATAAGTACCTGCTTTTGGAAAGGAAGTAATCACAATGGCAAATCAGGCAAAGACAATAAATCAGAAAGGTGACCTTATGTCATATCGTCCTGATATAAAGCTTCTGGACGCAACTATCCGTGACGGAGGACTTGTAAATAATTTTGGATTTTCAGACGAGTTTGTAAAAGAACTCTATAAAACTAACATAAAATCAGGCGTTGAATACATGGAGTTCGGCTACAAGGCTTCTAAGGAGCTTTTTGACGTCAATGGGTTCGGTAAGTGGAAGTTCTGTGATGAGGAGGATATCAGAGCTATCGTTGGTGAGAATGACAGCCCTCTGAAACTTTCTGTTATGGCTGACGTTGGCAGATGTGATTTCAAGAAAGATATCCTGCCAAAGAGTGAGAGCGTTATCGACATGATAAGGATCGCAACATATACTCATCAGATGCCTGGTGCGCTGGAGATGATAAACTACTGCCACGACATGGGCTATGAAACTACTATCAACATCATGGCTGTTTCTGCAAGCCGTGAGGACGATATCGCACAGGCTCTTGACCTTGTGGCAAAAAGCCCTGTTGACGTTATCTATCTTGTTGACAGCTACGGCTCACTTTTCCCTGAGCAGGTGAGAAGACTTACTGCGCAGTATTGCGAGGTGGCTGAGGCTAGTGGCAAAAAGGTGGGCGTTCATATGCACAACAATCAGCAGCTCGCTTTTGCAAACACTATCGAGAGCATTTCTCACGGCGCAAGCTTTGCGGACGCTACAATGAGCGGAATGGGCAGAGGTGCAGGAAACTGCTTTATGGAGCAGATGCTCAGCTTCCTGAGAAACCCTAACTACAAGCTTACTCCTACACTGAAATTTGTTGAAAAGTACGTTGCTGAGGAGAGGGCAAAGGGTTCACAGTGGGGCTATGACGTGCCTTATATGCTCACAGGTGCGCTCAACCGCCACCCTCGTGCGGCTATCGCTTTTCTGAAGGATAACAGAACAGATTACAACGAATTGTACATGGATCTTCTTAACGAGTTGTCATAAAATCATTCTTCATATAAACGGCGTTTCCATAGTGATGTGGGACGTCGTTTTTGTGTTGCATAATTTTTTATCATATGTTATAATTATTTTATGTTTTCATAAAACCTTTTGGCGGATATCTCGTCATTATAGGTGAAAGGACTTTCAATGAAGTTAGGCGTGCCTTGTGAGGTGTTGCTTAAATGTAAGGGGGCGGAAAAATGGAGGACAGCAGGATAATTGAGCTTTATGAAAGCAGAGATCAGCAGGCTATTTCACAATCGGATATGAAATACGGCGGATACTGTTATTCTGTGGGCTACAATATTCTTGGAGTCAGGGAGGACACGGAGGAGTGCGTGAACGAAACTTGGCTCAGGGCATGGAACTCCATTCCGCCACAGAAACCCAGAATGCTGTCGGCATTTTTCGGGCGGATAACAAGAAATATCGCATTTGACAGATATCGCGCGTCCAAGGCCGCAAAGCGTGGAAAAGGTGAGATAGCGGCGGTCTTGGAGGAGCTTGACGAGTGCATACCTGACAAGGACACCACCGAGAGTCTTTGCGACGGCAGACATCTTGAGGGGCTTATAAACGAATTTCTTGGTGAGTTGCAGGAGAGAGACAGAAATATATTTCTCCAGCGATACTGGTTTGCAACGCCTATAAAAGAGATATCAAAAAAGTATGCTATGAACCTGAACACAGTTAAGGCGAGCCTTTTCAGAAGCAGAAATAAGTTAAAGGCTTTGCTTGAAAAGGAGGGAGTTCTTTTATGAAAACAACAGGAGAGGATATTTTCAAGGCTTTGGAAAATGCTGACGAGCATTACATTGAAGAATGCAGACAGAGCGGCAGCGGCATAAAGATAAAAACCATATGGACAAAGTGGGCGGCTGTGGCGGTCTGCGGTGTTATCGCTGCGGCGACGGGCGTTATGATGTTTGCAGGCAGGTCGGACAAAGATATAAAGGCAAAGTCTGCGGCTGACCAGCAGATGGCAGACGAGGAAGCAACAGTGTCATATAGAGTTCCTTGGGACGAATATGCAATGAATGCAAAATATGAGACGTTTGAATATAACGATGTGGAATATGTTTCAATGGGACATGTTGATAAGTCTTTTCTTGACAGCAAGCTCACCACCATGACTCTTGAAACGGAAAACTATGAGACAAACAAAAAGGAAACAACAAAAGCGGATATTTATTCAATAAAGGACTTGTCACCAAGCGTTTATCTGGCGGTGGTCTTTGATGACGGCTCTGTGGCGTGGTATGATGATTGGAAATACTCACCTGATTGCAAAACCGATATGACCCTTGATGACATAATAAATGACGTAAGTCTTGAAAAAACGGCTCATGTGGACTATGCTTACAATGACGCAGGAATGGGCAGGCTCAGAAAGTATACTAATACCGACATCTCAAAGCTGCTTGACCTGTTAAAGGACGATAATGGTTCATACAATGCGGTCTATGAGGGAGACGCTTATGAGAGCGACCCTGATATTAATTTGTCGGTAACAAATGATGATGAATATTACATTGAGGGCGGAATAACAATAAGCTTCTATGTAGAAAGACTTGACGTCAACGGTACGGCTTATTTTACTGCTAACGGAGATCTGTATGTTCAGCTTTTTGCAGGAGATATATTAAAATTTGATATAGGCGGTGAAAAGGCAGAAAAGCTTGAAAACTGGCTCAATGAGAACTGCGAATACACTGACGAAAAGAAAAACGCTGAGGTCGCTGACGATGTTGACCCTAGTGAGAAAGCAGTGACTTCTGTCGCCAAGGACGATTCTGATATGGCCGACGAAGTTGATATTGGATATATCGACTATTTTGAGGACGTTGGGGACAATACCTTTACAACAAAGGACGGCAGGCTCACGGCGAAATACTCCTATGAGGTAAGCGGAGGCGAGTTCATAAGCCATATTACCTACACAAACAACTGGGACAAAGACATGGCGCTTGACTTCACGACTGACCAGTATATCACCACAGAGGACAGTAAGGGCAATTTCACGAGCTATGGCGAAAATGGCGACAGAAACACCATGAACACTTTGCTCAAAGCCGGAGAGAGCTACACGTATGACTATAAGACGGATATTGGTGCCGACTATGTGAAAGGCACGGCAAAGATAACGCTTATCGCAAACACTGCAAGCGATAAAAACTGCAATGTAGTAAACTATGTGACGCTAAAAGATATAGAGATAGATTTTCAGTAATGAAATAGTTTAATGTGTAGGGGCGAACTGAGTTCGCTTGATGCAAAAGATAAAAGCCTGTCGTATCGGACTGATACGGCAGGCTTGATTTTATTTGTGCTTGTAGACCACACGCTCTTTTACGTCTATCTGCTTGTAGGATATTTTGAAGCCTATCCATGTGGCAAATGGATAGAGTAGTGGGAATATGGCGGTCATGATGAAAACAAATGGGGACATATCTTTCACGTCGGCAGAGTGGGCAGCCCAATCTATAAGAGGATAGAAGCAGGCGTCGAGAAGCTTATAGGCAGGCATGAAGTTGAACGAGCCGCTGATTTTTGATATCATCAGCAGTATCATTGTTATGTAGCATGGTATGCTTGCAATAAGACCAAGTGTGAAGCCATAGTTAGGGCAATCATTTTCACCGTGGAATGTGACCTTATTTCTGGCTTCCTCTCCCTGTTTCAAACCAAA
>OHDT01000596.1_pt1 | contig 20415 bp, 3 predicted proteins | sample 1567061 | NCBI WGS metagenome assembly OHDT01 (sample SAMEA3879506, study PRJEB24766) | human gut metagenome | biome: human-associated habitat; feature: feces | place: USA | collected 1985/1987
GTGATCCTTCTGCCGCGGATCCGATATGGGTGTCTCCCGCCTTGTAGTCTTCCGCTGCCATGCCTGCATTCTCGTGGGCGTAATAGATTTTTCCCGCGCCGCTGTAATTTTCAATTACAAGCTGTCCCGCATCTTTTTGATAAATTGCACCGCCTTTTGCATCACCGGCAAACCTGGTTACACGGCTGCCCTGTCCCGCATTCAGCGTGTTCCATTCACCACCTTCTGAAAGAAAAAGATTCACCTTTCCTTTTGTATCTGCCTGTGTTCCGCCGACCCATTTCGATCCGGCAGTAAGACCAACATAAGCTTCTGACCCAGCATCCATGCGAATCGTCCCCTGCAAATCTGCTTTTGATGTCCCGATTGCGCTTCCATCCTGATTCACATTGATAAATGTCCGGAATCCTTTCGCGGCGCTGATAAGATACCGTTCTTTCTGATTCTCTTTGACTTTGAGCGTACCGCCGCCAATACGAAGAACATTCTTCTCTGTTTTGCCGCCCCAAAGCGATTCGTCCGTTTTAATCAGGTCAGAAAGTGACCCATTCTTTGAATCATCAATATCCGCTGAAGTAATAGAAATAGTATTATTGCTTCCAATCATATATATGCCATAAGTTTTTGACTGATCGCCCCGATTCCATTGCATAAGGCTAATTGCGCCCGGCTTGATTGTGAATCTTCCATTAATCGCTAAATCAGAACAGTCCATAGACGAAATGCCTGTCGTTTTGATAGAACCGCCGCGCAATTCTTCAATCACTACATCAGCATTGATCGTCGTCTTCACCAGGTCTTCACTTACTTTTTTATTAAATCTCTGGCTAAAATTGCCCACTGCGATACCATGTGCAGCCGTATACTTGCTGCCGCTGTCTCCCGAGGGCGACCACAGCGTTTTCGCCTTGATGGTAATCGTACCGTTTTTTCCCGGATTGGTTTTGTTGCTGTCAACCACGATAGTTGTCTTATTATTCGCCTTGATCCCATATGCAGAATAATCGGTCCCCAAATCGGCAACTTTCGTCAAATCGAGCGTCAGGTCATGACCCGCCATATCAATATTAATCGTCTTAATTGAGGCCTTATCATGCGTATATCCTAAAATACCTGCTGCGACGGATTTGAATCTTTCTTTAGGCATGTTATTTTTATTAACAACCTGTGCCAGACGGTCTGCAGTAAATACTTCACTTTCACTGATCGGATTTGTAGACTGATCTGCCATCACCTGGCATGTACCCGCCAGCAGCGCAATTGTAACACCGGCAGCCAGCCGCCTCATCTGTAATTTACTTACCTTATTCCGTTTCATAATTCCTCCCGATTTTTCAAACATAAACTCTCCGCCGGATACTCGATTAGCATCCCGGCCTTGCCCGATAGCAGACAATTCATCCTCTTCTAAAACATACCCATCCGGATCTGAACCGCTTGCCGCGGTCATGAAACCCGTGTCACATGAACCGGATTCACTCCAAAAAGTATTTCAAATTATCCATGCCCGGCACTCCCTTTCATCCACTCCATTAAACGCAACAAAAAACGAGACAATAAAAAGATGCACAGATTTCATAATTCTAAATCTGAACCGGATTTCCCATATCCGGCTTTCTTATGCATCTAGCCTTATGCCTCGCAAGTCATTAGAAAATCAGAAAACAAAGTGGCACCCTGACTTAGTTCCTCATTCTGTCATATCTCCGTGAAAGACTTACTATGACACAATTCCCCATACAGTTGCGGGCCAGTTCCGGAGTCTCACCGGATTCCCCACATGAGCTCTTCAGCTTTTGTCCTCATATAGTATTAAATTATTGGATAACCATTATTTATTAAGAAATAGCTATTTACATCTTATAATTCCAAATGATTATCTAATTTCATCGTGTAAATTATACTATATTACTTTTCACATATCAACAATAAATGATATTCCAATTGGTAATTTTAATTATTTTTTATAAATCCTTTTCAAATACAATGTTAACTTGCTCTGTTTCGCATACTTATCTAATTATCTCCCAAGTATAAAGGACTGCCGTCCTGTCCCCAGGAAAGCAGTCCTTTATTTTTTCTTTTTATTATTCAGTTCTCATGACAAAATCTTGTTTCATTCCCCTTTTGGAAGTTGACATCATGCTCAGAAGCTGAAGCGAATTCCTGCATTGATTCTCCAGTCTACCTTGTAATCTCCGCCAAAGCTCTTTGTGAAATCTGCATAAATCATGCTTCTCGGACTCAGGTAGTAGTTGCCGCCCAGTGCAATTTCTGCCCAGGTATCCTTAAGGCTGAACGAGGAACGCTTGCCTGTCTTTCCGGGTTCACTGAACAGGATGTGTCCATCTCCGTCAAATTCATGGAACAGACTTGCTTTGGCATAGAAATTGCCTTTGTCACTCTCTACTCCGGCTACTACCCCCAGGCGCCCAATCAAACTGTTGACTGATGATTGATTGACACGCATGCTTTCACCACTAGGCGCCGCTGCATCAAAGCTGTCCGATGACAAACGGCTCCATGTCAGTTCCGCCTGCGGCGTTACAAAGCCTTTTCCCATACGAATCTTTTTTCCATATTCAGCACTGATGCCATATCCGTATGTATCATACTTGCCTTCTACATAATTCCTGAGCGCCGGTGCGCTGTATTTGTTGTAGGCAGTGAACTTATTGGAAAGTTTTCCTACTTTCGCAATGATATCCACATACTGTCCGTCTTCCGATACTCTGGTCGCGTAGGCTGCCAATGTGTACAGTTTCGGGTCACCTTTTCCACCATATCTGTATGTTGCGCTGCCGTCATTGTATCCGAAAGCGCCGCCTACATGCCAGCCCGATGCCAAACGTTTATCCATGCCCACCTGGGCCGCCCAGTAGCTGTCCTTCATATACGCATTATGGGCGTCATAACTGATCCGGCCGCCGTAAACTCTTGCCCACAGGCCGCTTTCCGCACCGATTCTAAGGTCTCCTATGCGCTTATACATATCATTCATGTCATTCCGCCATACAAGGATAGAGGAAGTCAAAGCGCTTCTGGTACTGCTCATGATAGAGGTCTCATAATCACCGGTTTCGATTTCAGGCTTACTCGGCTTGTCAGGCTTTTCCGGATCCTTGGCAGGCATGTAATCAAGGTATCCCTGTCCATCTCCCTTAAAGCTCAATGTTTCGGTTCTCAAACCGGCGCTGCTTGAAGTCAGCCCTTCGGCAATTTGCAGTTTGCCTTTCAGATTCCGTTCTCCATTTTTGTACCCGGTATACTGCAGCTTTCCTGCCAGTGCATTCAGTGCTTCGCTGACCTTGTTTTTATCAGCTGCCTTTTTTGAATTTGTATCCAGTCCGGCATTATCAGTAATCATGTTCACTGTGGAACCGGCATCGGCTGCCGCAATGAAAGTGCCGCCGCCAAGTACCTTTGTCGGGTTTGTCTTGTCATGGGCATAAATAAGAGACATTTCCCCGCCAAAGTGTCCAATATCCGTCGTTCCGCTTACTGAATCCGTCTTGTCAAGGGTACCTTTAGTAGAGACAAGCTTACGAACCTTACTGTTACTGGTCTGCTGCCACTTGCCTCTCAGATCGACATCCGTACTGCTGTTCATGCTGGCCCCTGTCCAGGTACCGTCACTTTCTACCTTAACTTTTGTCTCTCCGCTGCCGGCGCTGCTTCCTTTCCAACTTCCGCCATTGGAAAGAGTTATATCCATCTTCCCTTCACCGGATACATCACCTTGCAAGGACGCTCCGGCCCGATCCATAACAACATCAGATGTAGATGCGGCATCCGTTTTGATTCCGCCGGAAACGGTTCCGTTTTTCAGTTTAAGTTTTCCGCCGTTAAGCACGGATGCGCCATTTACAACATTCGTATTTTCTGTTTCAATCGTTCCGTTATCCGCTGTCACTGCACCGCCTACACTGCTACCGATCAGTTTTACCGTTCCGCCCGCATTGGCAGAAGCATCTCCCATTACTGCCGTTTCATCCGCTGTAATTGCTCCACCCGCTGCGGAAATGGCACCGGCCGTGCTCTTTTTCAACGCTACAGTGCCACCATTCAAAGAGGAAACCTTGCCCTTTATAACCGTCCCGTCATTAACTGACAGGTTACCGTTATCCGCCGTAGCGTTGCCGCCTACGCTGCCGCCGATCATTTCTACTATTCCGCCTGCATTGACAGAAGCATCGCCTTTCACCGCTGTTCCGTTTACAGCAATCCGTCCGCCCTCTGATGCAAGACTGTCTGCGCTGCCCTGTTTCAATTCCACGGTACCGCCGTTTTTAGCATTAACGGATTCGTTTACTTTTGTATTCTCCGCTTTAACGGTACCGCCATCAGCTGATACGGTTCCGGTCACTATGCCGCCGGCTATAGATGCCGTGCCACCATGAACCCCGATAAGATCCTTCACCGTGGCATTCCTTATCGTAGCTTGGCTGCTTCCATCTTTGGCCATTACCTGTCCTGCTACACTGCCACCAATCAGATTGATACTGCCGCCTGCCGCTGCAGTGGCATTACCTTCTGTTTCTGCACCATGGAGGGAAACTATACCATTATCGGCTTCCACATCTCCTTTCAATTTGCCATTCCGAAGGCTTACTGAAGATCCGGCACCCGCACGAACAGCTTTGCCGCCGGCTCCTGCCGTTACATTGGTTATACCTGCTGCTTCCACAATACCGCCGCCAGAAGCCACGATACCATCTCCTTCGGCAGTGATATTAGAGGTTCCGGAAAGAAGCACTTTACTTCCCGCACCGTCGGCAACTACACCGGTCTTGCCTGTAATATTAGCATTGCCCTTAATATCGGCGGTCTTTCCTCCTTCTGCTTTGACACCGACGCCGGTATTTCCTCCATTCAGATTCAGCGTATTTTCTCCGCTGTCCACATGGATATTCTTCGCACCCGCATCGACAGCCGCACCGGAATCTCCGTTGACAGTAGCCGGATTCTTTGTGAACTTATAGGTATCCGTATCCGATTTATAAACGCCGGCTTCCTTGTATACCTGTTCAGAAGCAGTACTGCCGTCTATAGTCTTATTAATCGGATCCGTGACCTGTTCATTCGGATAAGCGGTTTCATAAAGGTACTGCCCCTGACCGTTATCTTTCTTAAAGGTAATATTTCCTGTTTTGAGAACCGCTTCAGAACTGGTCAGACCTTCTGCAATTTTTACAAAACCGGTCAGATTATTCTCTCCGTCCGCATACGCTTTATAGAAGAGTTTATTCGCAAGAGCGTTCAGTGTCTCACTGACCAGATTCTTATCCGCAGATGCATTGGAAGATGTATTCAGCCCCTTATTATCCGTGATGAGAGATATGCCGGAGCCGGATGCCGCTTTCCGTATGATCAAATCTCCGCCGATCATGGTTTTCGGCGCTGTTTCTTCGTGTGCATAATATACATCCGTGTAACCGCTATAGTTATCTACGGTGATATTTCCTGTGTCTTTCTGGAAGATCTGTCCTGCCTTATCTGCACTTACTCCGCCGGCAAGTCTTGTCAGATGGCTGCCTTCGAAGTTTTTGCCGCCCCAGGATGTTCCGGTATCTCCATACTTTTCATTCATCCATGCGGCACCGTTGGCAAGGAACAGATTGGCCTCCCCTTTGAAGGTCAACTCTCCTGCTTTCTTCCCTTCATCGGGGAATGCATTATACACAACCCCTTGGAGTGTAGAATCCGACGTGGTCAGTCCCAGATTAATCTGTGACAAAGTGCCTTTCTTATCCACTTCATTGACAGCACCGGTCGTTACCGCCAGATTTCCCTTAATATTGACTTTCTTGTCAAGGCTTCCTACGGCATTTCCGTTGCTGTCAAGCTTGACATTCATGTTGACAACACCGTCTTCTGCACGGATAGCCGCATAGGGATTTGTCGACGCCTTGTCTACTTCAATGCTGCCGCCGCCGTTGACTGTCACTTTGCTGCCGCCGGCATTGGCAAAAATACCATGGGCTTTGCCTTTCAGGTCTACATTTCCGTTGACTGTGATATCAGCTCCCATAGAATTGGGCCCCATATTACTGGTGGAGTATAGTCCGGTTGCCCCATAATAACTAAAGCCGCCATTGTGTCCGTCCACATCGGCTGTCACATTTCCATTAACAGTCAATCTGCTGTTTCCCTGGATATAAGCACCCAGTGTATTGGCTATTCCGCTTACTTTCAGATTGACATTTCCGTTAATCGTCATTTCGGGCCGGATAGCTGCATTGCTGTTTGCCATATGGATGCCTTCAGCACGGGATGTGCTTGTCACTTCTACATCCAGGTTCTTCGCGGTGATCTCTGCTTTCTTCGCAGTAGACTGGTTGATTCCGTAGACTGTACCGCTGCCTTCCACCGTCTTCATTTTCAGTGCTTTTCCATCAGCCCGGATAATGACATCTTCTTCTACTTTTACTGCAGGTCCGCCTGCGGCAACAGTAATTTCAGAATCCTTTGTGAATTTATATGTACCGTCTTCTTTACGCACACCGGTATTGACATATTTCATGTCCTTCGCCTTTACGCCGGTGATAGTATCGGTAAATGCCGTTTCTGTCTGTTCTTCAGGAATATCCGAAGCCGGTGTATAGAGGTACTGCCCCTGACCATTGGATTCCTTGAACGTCACATTCTTCAAATCAAGAGAAGCTTCCGATGCGGTCAGCCCTTCCGCCAAAGCTGCCTTGGCAGAAAGTTTTCCATCCTTTGCCAAGTAATAGAGCTTTCCTGCCAGCGCATTCAAAGTTTCACTGACCAGATTCTTATCCGCCGCTTTAGTTGAAGACGTATCCAATCCGTTGCTCCCCGTCATCAATGTAATACGGGAACCATCCAATGCCTTGGATACCTTGAAATCGCCGCCGATCATTTGTTTCGGCGTGCTATTTTCATGGTTATAGTAAATTCGGCTGAAACCGCTGTATGTGCCGACTTCCACATCTGCCTTGTCCTTCATAGCGATGAGCCCCGCATGATCTGCGTCTTTTCCGCCGGTCAGGGTTGTCAGATGAGAAATACCGTCATAAGCCCCGTACAATCCGTTTGATGGACTCGGAAGCGTCGTCTTCCCGTCATTTCCTGCCGCATAAACGGCATCGGCACGGGAAACCGCTTCATGATTCCAGGTCGCACCATTCTGGAGCCACAGGTTGATATCTCCCTGCTGTGATTTTCCGGTAGGCGTATTTTTATTCGTATTCGATACAACACCGCTCCATGTGGAATCAGACGTCGTCAGCCCCAGATTAATGGCACCGTCACGGAAATAGTATGTATTATCTCCATTTCCATCATCTTTCGATGCATAGAGATTCCCCACCAGATTCACTTTATGGTTGGAGGCTCCGGTCACTTTGACTTTGCCGCCGGCATCCGTTTCAGTCTTTACATTCACATTAACAGTACCGCCAAAAGCACCCAATGCCAGGAATCCCCGTTCTCTACTCTTCGGCGTGATAATATTGACATCGCCATTCAAGGTAAGAACATTATCCAATGAATTCTGCCCTGCGACTTTATAATAAGCATCCGTTACCGCGCCGTTCCCTTTGACTGCCATATCTACATTGCCGTTGATCGTGATGGAACTGCCGCCTTCTTTGCCAAGATAAATTCCTTCCGGCGCCCAGCGGCTTCCCATATAGGTAGGATAGCCGCCGTCTTCTCCGGTACCCTTAATACCCCAGAAATCATCGGAAGACTGGTCATTTCCGGTACCGCGCATGGTGACATTGCCATTGATGGTCAGTTTGGTCTTTGCCGCTTCTGCCGCCCCCATATGCCCCATAAAAATACCATCTACCATATACGCGCCGCCGTTGACGGTCATATTCACATCGGAATTGACAGTAATATCATCTCCGTCTTCCAGATAGATTCCATAAGTTCCCATCATACCGGCTTCCGGTGTCTTCAGGTTCAACTGTTTCGCGTTAATAACCGCTTTTACATTCGGCGTCATTCCTATCGGCGCCCAATCACTGCCGCCGGTGGTAATATTGACTGTCTTTCCTGCAAAGTTATAAGCCAGGTTCTTGCTATTTCCGCCTATCTGACTGACAGATCTGCCGAATACCTTGGAATCCTTCTTATAATCGAAAGTAATCGGACCATTTGCATCAATAATGTCACCGCTCGGATCTTCTTCGGGCGTATAGATGTACTCACCCTGACCGGTCCCGTTCTTGAAAGATATATTGCCTGTCTTCTTTGCCACGGCGGATGTTGTCAATCCTTCAGCAATTTCTACTTTACCCGTAAGATTGGTTTCTCCATTTTTATACGCAGTATAAAACAGTTTATTCGCCAGTGCATTAAGGGTGGCATTTACCAAATTCTTATCTTTTGCCTTGCCAGAATTTGTATCCAATCCCCTGCTGTTGGTACGCATCGTAATACCGGAACCGGCTTCCGCATTAGCAATTATCGTATCTCCGCCGATCATTGTTGCAGGAGACGATGCCTCGTGATCATAAACAAGAATAGTGTGTCCGCTGTAATGATCAATAGTAATGGGATTACTGTCTTTCTGGGCAATTACACCTGCCTTAGCCGGCGTGGTGCCTCCTGCCACTTTTGTCACGCGGCTGCCTGCAAACAAACCATACTGGTCTTTCGCCGTCTGTCGGTTTTCCCATATTCCTCCGTCCGACAGATACAGATTCACAGGACGCTCGTCTTCATTATCAGAAACACCTGTCCACCGGGATTTACTGCTGCCCAGACCCAGATTAACAGTTCCCCCATCTCCTAAAGAAATTGTGCCCTGCACAATGACATCCTTTCCATTGGATCCTGTTTTCGCATCATTCATCCCCATGGTAAAGGTACCTGAAGTAGCAGCCACAGCTATATAGCTGGCTTCCTCCCTGTCATCCGGCGTAAGGATTGTGCCTCCGGCAATGGTTACCGTATTTTTCTCACTGCCGCGCATATCTACGCCGACACCTTTGACCGCCATATCCACGTTGCCGTTTAAGGTGAACGAAGCACCGTCTTTATCATAGATATTGATACCTGTTGCCAGATATGTCTTTATGCTGCCATACCCGCCCTTTTGAGCCGCAGAAACACCATAGGCATCATTTCCGCTTCCCGTGCCTTTCATAGCCAGGTTACCGTTAATGGTCAGCGCGGAACCGCCGTTATACAGTTTGATTCCATTCGCAAAACCGTCTCCGCCCTGTTTGGCCAGGATAGACACATTGCCGGCAATGTCTGCCTTTCCGCCTTCATGGATATATATACCGTATACATCACCCACAGAAGATTTGGTATCGATGGAAATATCTTTTGCCACAGCGTCAATCTTTTTCTTCGTGTACATGCCTACAGCACTGTTGCGTTCTGTCTTATTCTCCGCATTCAGTTTCAGACTCTTATCTGCCGCATGAATCGTAATATCCTTATTGATCCCCACCACGGCGGCCACAGCCTTATGGTAGCCAAGATCTTCTGTCGTGGTATCTCCGTCATCGACAGTGACCGTATTCACCGCATTGGTAAAAGTATACACGTCATCTTTCAGCACATTGGCTTTGACATACTCCTGATCCTTATCGGCTTCTCCGGTGATAGGGGTACCGAAATCAGACGTAGTCTGTCCATGAGGGTCATCTTCTGCGGGGGTAAATTTATATTCACCTCTGCCCGTGACATCCTGGAAGCTCATATTTCCCGATACGATGGCAACCGATGCGGAACTTGCCGTCAGGCCTTCCGCAATTTCTACGGTACCTTTCAGATTATCTTTGATTGCCGCATTGTTATAACCGGTATAGTAAAGCTTATTCGCCAAAGCGTTCAGAGTTTCACTGACCAGATTCTTATCGGCCGCCTTGTTGGAATTGGTATTCAGACCGCCGTTCCCGGTTACCATTCTGACAACAGATCCCGGTTCCGCTTTTTTTATCAGCGTCCTGCCGCCAATCATCTCTTTTGGCTTTTCCGCTTTATGGTCATAGACAAGGATTGCATGACCGCTGTAATGATCTATATTGATGTCCCTGTCGTCGTTCTGTCTGATAATACCCGCGTGGGCCGCATCACTGCCGCCTTTGAAATAATCTATATGGCTGCCCATGTAAGAGCCCGTCACGGAAGCAGTCTTCTTATTATTCCAAACCGCATCATGGCTCAGATACAGATTGACCTCGCCGGCATCGCTGGAAAAACTCCTGTTATAATCGGTTACACCTGTCCATGAAGAATTCTTGCTTGCCAGCCCTACATTTACAACGGCCTTAGACCCTGATCTTCTTTCGGTGTAAATATTTCCCTGAAGCACAGTGTCTTCAGCTTTGGCAGCCGTTCCGTCCTCATTCATATTAATGAAAACAGTACCGTTCACGCCCTTAACAAGCTTTGAATTCCCCTGGGCATGTTCATCCATAGGCGTCAGAATCCTGCCGCTGCCAAGGCGCATAACGCCGCCTTTAGCGGTAGAATTGATGGCAGTCCCCTGAATTTTTACGTCCAGCGGCCCTTCAATAGTTAATTTGGCATTATTCCCGATATTGGCAATGGCAGTTACCGATATACCCGTTGTATCCTTGGCAGCTTTTACCGTTCTCCATTCATCGGCACCTGTACCGGCTATTTTCAGCCCGCCTTTAATGATAAGTTCCGCATTGGGTCCGCGGTTTGCCACGCCGTACGCCATTCTGCCTGAAGTAGACACCTTATCAATCACTACATCCCCGGCGACGGAAAGCTTACCGTTCTCGGAAACATAAATACCTGTAGCTTCTCTTCCATTCGTCTGATCTGCAGAAATAACCAGCGGTTTGTTTTTCTCCATATTGATGAAACTGATGCTCTTCTTGTTGCCGTCCGTCCCTTTTCCGACACGGACAGCCGCCGCCTTTGCAGATGCGGAAGAAGCCGCTTCCAGACGGAGTCCATGATTTGCCATGTCCACGGTGATTGAATCATCGCCGTTGTAAGCTGCACTGACATATCCATCTTCAGCATGGGTGTCATCAGCAGTGACCGTAGTTTCGCCTTTCAGCAGTCTGTCTTTGATGATCGGCCCGTCCAAAGGCTCTTCCGGTTCATATACATAGGTGCCCTGTCCGTTCTTGTCAGCAGCCGTATCTGTCCTGAAAGCAATATCCCCACTTGCTGAAACAGAAGAGGAAGTCAACCCTTCCGCAATTTCCACAGTGCCTTTCAGCTTTGTGTCACCTTGCGCATAAGACATATAGTAGAGCTTATTTGCTAAACTGTTCAGCGCTTTTCCCGCCGCCGTTTTATCGGCCGTATTGATTCCGCCTGCACCTGTGCGCAGCGTGATGGAAGATCCTTCTTCCGCTGTCTTGATTCTGAAATCACCGGCGCTGTAATTTTCAGCGGCAGAACCGTCTCCAGTATGGTCATAGAAAACAAGAGTGTGTCCGCTGTAATTATCTACAGTAATGGGCTTGCTGTCTTTCTGATAAATATACCCTTTATGCACTGCGTCACTGCCGCCATGAAGCTTCATTAAATAGCTGCCGTTATAGACAGGATTCTTACCGGCAAGCGTCGTAGTAGTCACATGAGACTGCTGCTCATTCGTCCAGGTGGCCCCGTTTTGCAGATACAGATCAAAATTCCCGATATCATGCATCGTATTCCCGCCGCTGCCGTAATTATCATTGTACTGTTCATACGCTGCCACACCGGTCCAGGACGAATCCTTATCTGTCAGCGCCACATGAAGATTTCCTCTGTGCTGCCAATCTGCCAGCTGGCCTCCGCTGTACTCAATAACTTTCTTTCCATACTGCCCTGTAACATACATATCCCCGATAATATTGGTTCTTGCGCTTCCTGGCGCACCATTTTTCATGTTGATATTGACCGTTCCTTTTTCCACACGGGCCGCATAGAAATTATGGGATTTATCCGCATCCGCTGCTGTAGAAATAGTACCGCCGCCGACAGAAATTACACTGTCCGCGCCCGCAGTATGCAATGCCGATCCTTTAAAACCGGAAATATTCACCGGTCCCGTAACGGTCATGGAAGTATTATCGCCGGTCATCCGGATCCCGGATACGCCGATATACCGTCCCTGCTTCTCCGCTTTATCACCGTCCACATTTGAAATGGTAAGGGAACCGTCAATCACCGCTTCACTTCCGCTGCCCTGGAACGCAATACCTGCGGCGGAACTGCCTTTGGTATGCACCTTGGCAATCTCCACCGGTCCCGTTATATTCAGATGGGAATTCCCCTCAAGGAAAATGCCGTTGGCAGCACGGGTATTTGTATTGGTGGAAGTGATGCCGATTTTCTTTCCCGCATCATTTTTTACAGTAATATAATCATTATTTCCCACATAAACGGCATCAGCAATCTTATTGTCGCTTTCTGCCGCCACATTTAAATTGAATCCATTCATATCCACAATCATCGGATTGGTCTTCGTCGTAGGTGTGGACTCATTGTACATACCGCTGACCACATTTCCCTGCTTTGCATTCGGCGCAGTGCCTTTTGCATTGCGGTCAGCCGTTTCTTTTTCCGGCCCGGTAATTGGCCCGACAATCTCATCTTGCGCCGGTGTATAGAGATACTGCCCCTGTCCGTCTTCTTTTTTGAAAGTCACATCTTCCATACGTTTGGACAGGCTGGAAGCCGTCAGCCCCTCGGCAATTTCCACTTTACCGGCAAGATTGGTTTCCCCATTTTTATACGCAGTATAAAACAGCTTATTCGCCAGCGCGTTCAGCGTCTCGCTGGCCAGATTCTTATCTGCTGCTTTGGATGAATCCACATTCAGTCCCTTGCTGTCGGTAATCAGATTGATTCCCGATCCGGGCTGCGCTTTAGTCACGGTAAAAGTCCCGCCGAGGATATCCGTGGGTTTCTCTTCTTTATGACCATAGTATATATTGGTGAATCCCTTATAATCGTCTACGCGGATATTGATGCCTTCGCTGTCTTCATCCTCTCCGGGTTTCTGGAAAATATGTCCCGCCTTATCGGCGCTTTCCCCGCCGACCAGCCGTTTCAAATGGCTTTCCGAAAAATCCTCTCCGAAATAAGCATCAGGCGGTTCGCCCCAGGCCTCATTCGTCCAGGAAGCGCCGTTCTGCAGCCACAGATTAATTTCCCCAAAAAATTTCTTGCCACCGGCGTCATTGCCTTCATCTTTAAACGCATTGTATGCGACCCCCGTCCAGCTGGAATCGGGCGTAGCCAGCCCCAGATTGACGCGGGTATAAGGCTCCGGCTCATTCACATTGATCGCGCCGGCAGATGCGCCTACATTTCCTTTGATCGTAACTTTGGAATTACCGGCTCTGACAGGCACCTTATTTTCGTCCCGCTCCATATTCATCGTGGTGGTGGCGCACTCCGCCAGCAGTGCGTAATACCCCTTGGTATTATCTTTATTGATTTCTATATTTCCGCCCTTGAAATAAATATCCGAATGGCCGCCATTGGCAAATACGCCGTTGGCATTCACCTTCAGATCCACCAGTCCGTTAACGGTCAGCTTCGGTCCCATCTGGAGTGTGTAATTATTTCCGGCATAGATGGCAGAGCCGCCATAATAGCTGAAACCGCCGTCATCTTCCACATAGACCGCCCAGGGGTTCTTTTCATCATGGGTATTCATGGTTACGTTCCCATTGACAGTGGTTTCCGCATTGCCGCACAGATACATGCCCAGGCCGTAATTAGCGCCATGAGCCCTGATATCCATATCCCCATTAATCGTCAGCTTGTACGGCGTATCCTTATTCGTTCCGTTCTGTCCGCCTACACGGATTCCTTCAGCGCGACTTTTCGTATTCCCTGCATTAATAAATATCTTTTTTGCAGTAATCGTAGTCCCCTGCAATGACTCTATCTCAATCGCATGAAGCTCTAATTTCTTATTATTTCTTTCCGCATTAAAAATTAAAGTCTGTCCCGATGCATCAATATTTACAGGATGGCTTAAATCTCCTATCTTTATACCATTAGCGGTATTAATTATTGCATCTGTAGTAAACAGATAATTTTCCCCATTATCCTTTAAAATCTTTCGATTTACATAAATGTCATCTTTATCTTTCTCCCCGGTAATACCATTTGTAAGCTGTATCGCATCAGGATACTTCTTTTCCATGTCTTCTAAGAAATCAGCACGAACATCATGATACAAACCAAGACTGCCAAGTAATGACAACGTAACTGCCGCCGTCAGAAACCGTTTCCCCGATTTCCATTTTGAATACTCTTTCATAACCTGCTCCTCCGTTTTTCCATTCATCAGAAAATATGAAATATATGCACTGCTTCTATCCCCGCTTCTCTGCCATAGAGGATTATCTCCGGCCGGAACCGTTATGATGCCTGCCGTTCTGCCATACTATTTCCGCACCGCCTTTCTCAGAACTCGCACCGGAAACCGGCATTCAGCTGCCACTCCCGTTTCCAGTCTCCACCAAATCCCCTTGTCACATCTATATAAATACGACTTACAGGTGACAGATTATATGTGCCGCCTATTGTCAGTTCCGCCCAAGTGTCTTTCAAGTCATAGCTGGTTTCCTTGGTGCCTCCGTCAGCAGCGTAATAGGATGCTTTAATCCTGCCGCCGAATTCATGGGCAATGTCCGCCCTCATGTATAAATCTCCGAAAGAACCGGCACGTCCCGCTTCAACGCCTGCTCTCGCCACATAACTGTCAAAAGATTGCCCCTTTACTGTCATGACGGCATTTTTATTGGAAACATCGTATTCATCAGGCTCCAAATGCGCCCAAGTAAACTGGATCTGCGGCTGCCAGTAGAAATCTCCCATACCGAAACGCTTTCCATATCTCCCTGCCACGCTGTAACCTCTGGCAGCAGATGATCCGGTAAACTGATTCCCCCCTCTGTCATACAGGGTAAATTCATTCTTTATATACCCGCCTTTGACGATCATATCCACAAAGGCTCCCCGGCCGAGATCTTTTGAACCGTAGAGCGAAAGGGCATATAATTTGCTGTCGCCTCTGCCGCCAAAATCATATTTGCCCTTTCCATCCCTGTAATCCAGAGATATGCCGGCACGCCAGTTATTGGGGTAACGGCGGTCATACCCGGCTTCGCCTGCCCAATAGTTTTCTTTTATCCCGATATCGTTTCCATCATACTTCCATCTTCCGCCATAAACCCGTCCCCATGCGCCTTCCATGCCGTTTCGATAGCGGAGCATGTCCAAACGGAGCATTCCCTGCATAGCGTTATCTCTCCACTCCAAAGAGGAACCGGTCAATACGCTGCGTCCGCCTTTCATCAGCGCCGTCTCATTATCCCCATGGACAATCGGTGGAACCGGCGGTGTCGGTGGGTTCGGATTCGGATTCGGATTCGGATTCGGGTTCGGATTCGGATTCGGATTCGGGTTTGGATTCGGATTCGGGTTTGGATTCGGATTCGGGTTCGGTGCTGATCCTTTTTCTACATATCCCTGCCCGTGGTTGTCTTTCTTATACTTCATATCCGCTAATTTGGCAGATGCTGATGACGCGGTCAGCCCTTCCGCGATTTCTGCCTTACCCGCCAGATTACTCTCGCCGTCCACGGATCCCTCATAATATATCTTCCCCGCCACCGCGTTCAATGCTTTCCATACAGCATCATCATTATTCATATCAATACCTGCGTTATTAGTGGATACCACAATTCCCGAACCGGCAGCTGCTTTCTTTATCCGGAAATCACCTCCGCGGTAAGATGCGGTCGTACTGCCATCTCCCTCGTGAGTATAAATAACTTTGACATGTCCGCTATAATTCGTCACGTGGATTTCCGATACTTCTTCAGGATAAATGATGCCTGCCTTATCGGCGGAGTTTCCGCCCACCAACTGGTTCACATGGGATACTCCGTCATATTTCCCATAGTGGAATACGCTCGGTTGGGGCATTTTTTCTACCTGAAGCCCATTGGTCCGCGATGGAGAGCTGTGTTTCCATACGGCTCCATTCTGCAGCCAGAGATTTACTTCTCCTGCCTGATCAGATCCGCTGTTGTCCACCACACCGATCCATTGGGAATCACTGTTTGCCAAAGCCAGATTGATACGGCCGTTCTGGAAAAAGTAAGGCTGTCCGTTGTGGTCTTTATCATCCCGCATGGCAATGATATTCCCCTTGATATTCACTTTATGGGAAGCCGCATCCGCTCCTGCCATATTCACATTGATAGTGCCGCCGTAACTGGCAAGGGAATAAAAACTTTCTCCCGTGCTTGATGGCGTCACTATGGTCACATTCCCCTTATTGGCATTAATAACGGCGATATCATAGTCATCCATGCCGGCAGATTTATAATAAGGATCTGTCTTCATGGCAGCTCCGCGGACAGCCAAGTACACATCGCCGTTGAGATCAATGGAGCTGCCGTCCGACATATCCACATCGACCCCGGTCGGCTGCCAGCGGGCACCGGTATATTCATCCGCCCATCCCGGAACATGGCCGTCCGGCCCGTAACCGCCATGTATTTCCGCCGCATTGACTCCCCATTTCGCGTCCCGGGAAGAGGAATCCGGAGGTTCTCCAACGGCTGCTGGATCCCCTATATATACGTTGCCATTGACAGTAATGTTCGCTTTGGCCCCCGTACCGGTGCCGGCACGCATCATGTAAATACCGTCGGCAAAACAGCTGCCTCCGTAAGTCTTAATCTGCAGGTTCCCGTTTATGGTCAGCCGGCTCCCGTCAGATGCGAGAATCCCCGCCCCCTGCGAATTTCCTGCTTCGCTGCTGGAAGTATCAATGGACAGCGTTCCTGTCCCGTCACCCACGGTGACAACGGATGTCGTTCCTTTCCCCGGCGTAATACCCTCAGCGTGATAAGTGCCGTGGATACTGATTTTTGATCCGTCTTCCAAGTTATACTTATTAACACCGTTTTCCACTTTATAGGCACTTCCGAAAGTTGCCTTATCTTTTTTTGCCTTGGTCGTGATACCGGAAGTATAAACCGGCGCCGCCAGCACATCCGAAACCACTCCGGCCCCGCTGATAAGCAATGCTGCTATACCGGCTGCCAGCCACTTTTTTCTGCCATACACATATTTCATCATTATCCCGCCTTTTCTCCACTACAACGATCTATGCCTTACACTTCCATCTTCACGCCGAACAGCCATGTGCGCCCTGGCATGGAATACCATGTTCCCGGCGTATGGTCGCTCCAGATGACATCTGTATGCTCCGCCCAAAGTTTATCGAAAATATTATTGATTTTCAGATAGAAATTAAAATCTTTTCTCGGTTCATAATTAAAGCTCAAATTATAAATTCCGTATTTATCGTTCGGCCACCCTTTCAAATCACTGTTTACCGGGTTCTTTCTCCGGATAAAATAGAATCCGTCCAGACCTCCGGTGAACTTCTTATTGTGATAGATCATGTCAAAAGTAAGTTTATCTTTCGGCGAATATCCGAGAGAAAAATTATCCCCGGGAACATTGGAGTACAAATGCGCCCATCCTACATTGGCGCTCCATTTACTCCCGATCTGCGAAATCAGCTGGGCATTCCATCCTCTTGAAACACCCTGATTAAAGTTTTTATATTTTTTTGATGAAGTATCATATCCGATAGATTGTTCATCTTTTGTTCTGAACCAGTTAAAGGTAAACATGGTCTTATCGCTGAATACATGGCTGTAGCCGACGGTATCCGTATATCCATAAGCAGGTCTGACCTTGGCATTTCCATACTGGGGAATATAAAGAACATCAAGCCCCGGCAGAATGTAGAAATCATTGCGTCCCGCATACACTGTATCCTTAGGTGTAATTTCATAGCTCAAACGATAGCTTTTGGATGTATGACTGGAAAAATCGGCAGTGTATTGATCTGTCTCAGGGCGGTCATGCCGCAGGCCTCCGGAAAGAGACCACCGGGGCAGGAAATTCCAATCTTCCTGTATATAAAAAGAATAATTTTCATACCAGTGGTTCGTTTTGACCGGATTCCCATTTACGTCAAATCCTGCCGCCCGAAGAACATTGTCCCTTCCCTTTGAATAATCCACACCAAAAGTCAGTCGGTTCCATTCATCATGGAAGCTCACCTGCTCGCCGATGATGTCATAAGTATAGTCGCTGCTTATCCCCCAATTGGACTGCGCATTCATGTCATAATCCTGAAAATAATTTGTCTTTACTTTATTCCGGCGGTAAGTAAACTGGTTATCCCAATGCTTCCCGATGGATATCTTATCCTGCAGAGTCAGCATATCGGACTTATAATCGCCATGATACCGGTTTGAATACACAAAATCATATCCTCTATATCTTGACTTCATTTTGTCATAACTTAAGGAAAGAGAATGTTTATCAGTAAAATCATAAGCAAATTTCACTCCGTCCGATAAGGTATGGGTGTGCCCGGGCCATAGCCTTCCGTCACCGGATTTGGTATCACCTATCAGCAGTTTGTCATAATAGGCCATGTAGGAAAACTTCCCTACTCTCCCCATAGTGGTCAGCTTATATATTTCCCGTCCGCCGGTTCCTCTGGCTATATCCACGGTCGTTTTCTTTTCCCCGGGATTCTTGGTGATGATATTGATCACACCGCCTTTGGCGCCACTTCCATACAACGCGCCGGCACTGCCGCGCAGCACTTCGATACGTTCGACATTGTCCATATTATTCAGCAGAGAAGAATACATATACCCTGAATTATTCGCGCCGTTGAAATCGGTTACACGTACGCCGTCCACAAGCAGTATAATATCCTTGCTTCCATTAATCCGGATCCCGCTTAAATTGGCATTCAATCCATTTCCGCCATAATTCAGATACTGTGTCCCCGGAACTGTACGCAGCGCATCTTCCACGGTATTCAGATGGAGTTTTTCAATCTGCCGGCTCGTAACTACACTGATATCGGCCCTGGCATCCACCAAATTTTCATTCATGCGATTCGCTGTGACAACAACGGGCGCCATCTCAAAAACATACTCCTCTGCCAGCGAAGGGTATGCCATGCTTCCGGTTAAAACTGCTGCAGCCGCCATTACCAATGTCTTCTTCATCCTGATTCTCCTCATAACTAAAAGAATATAAAACAGATATGCGCCGCTTCCGCGGCATTTCCCCGCACACAAAAAATTTATTTTTAATTTTTAACTTATGGTACGCTCATACCATAAATTTATAAAACGAGACATAAGAAAGATACATAGAAGACTTCTGCCATACCAAAAATACAGCACCAGCTTCCTATGCATTAACTCATGCCTCGCAAGTTACGCCAATCTCATAGAAAGCAGGTGGCACTCTGACTCAGTTCCTCATCCTGCGGCCCCTCTGTGAAAGGCTTGCAGCCGCAAAACTCCCTCTACAGTTGCGGGACAGTTCCGGATTCTAACCGGATTCCCCACGACTGCTTTCCTTATATAATTTTGTGTGATTCCTACATGCAGGATATAAGGGTTAAATTCTTAATGTTTAAACCCATTTGCTTTAAGAATACCCACTTTTATAATATCACTATGCCATATTTTTTACAATATACAGCTAATATTTCTATCACTTGGTGACAATACATAATTTATTTATTCCTTAATAGTAAGGATCTGTAATCAAAATCAAGTTTTATACAACACCGCTATTGTACTTGAATGTGCTGTATAACAGAATATAAGATTCCCGATTTTGAAAACCAAGCTGTATTCTTCGGTTTCAATTCCTTATTCCCAATGTTCATACATTCATCAAAAAAGAGCTGTGGGAACAAGAAATCATTCACAACTCTCTTTTAATCATCGGTCTGTAAAATTTTTTGAAATACCAAATCTTTGTAACATGGGACAGAAAATGCTTTATGCCGGATTGATCATTCCGCATATCGTATCTGCTTTTTATTTTCCTATCCCGCTTTTTTTATCCCACCATCTTCGCATTCTTATATTCTTCAGGAATCGCAAGCCCCAAAGTTTCCGCCGATTTCTTATTGATGATGACTTCCAGCACTTCAGGATCCTCTACGGCAGTATCCTGTGTTTTGATTTTCCCGTCAAGCACATCCGCCGCCATGTGTCCTGCCTGTACACCAGACTTGTAGAAATCTACGGAGAGCGAGCCGAGCGCGCCGTCTTTCGCCATGCTGTCCGCACCTACGAATACGGGAATCTTCGCGGGATCCGTCACCTTGACCAAAGTGGGAATGGAAGAAGCGATCACGTTATCCGTGGGAACATAGATGAAATCCACCTGCCCTACCATGGATTCCGCTGCCTGCTGAATATCATTAACGGAAGAAACGGTCCGTTCCACCACAGTAAGGCCGAGGGACGCCGCATGGGCTTTCGCCTGGTCTGCCTGGATCTGGCTGTTCACTTCGCTGGAGGAATAAATCAGTCCAAGACGTTTCGCCGCGGGAAGGAACTTAAGTCCCATATCCACCTG
>OHDT01000644.1_pt1 | contig 19145 bp, 13 predicted proteins | sample 1567061 | NCBI WGS metagenome assembly OHDT01 (sample SAMEA3879506, study PRJEB24766) | human gut metagenome | biome: human-associated habitat; feature: feces | place: USA | collected 1985/1987
AATCATGGCAAGCAGAACCGATGCAGTGAATAACAGACCTTTCGCGGTTCTGCCCTCTGCTCTCTCCAGGCAGATGGCCACAGACAAAAACAAAAGTCCGAAACCATGCATTCCCACATAGTGGATCCCGCCGTTATACCAGTAGAAGCCGCTCTGCGCGGAATAGATAAACATAAATTCCGCTATAGTGATCACTGCCTGAATTGCCAGGCTGCTCCATTTCTCCATTCGGAAGACTTTCCGAAGGATCACGTGGGTAAACACCATGCTTCCCGCCAAAAGCAGTAACAGAATGAACACCGGTCCTAAGAAATAATACTGCTCTCCCCAGACAGCCGGCATCAGTGTCATGAAAAAAATAGAAGAATACGTTCCCTGCCATGCATACCACTGGGTTCTGGAACAATCCAGTGCACCGGAGATCGCCGCCCATTTCGACTGCTCCTGCTCTATGGCAGCTCTGGCAAATCTTCCAAAGTTATAGTCGTCATAATAAGGAACCGCATAAATCGTCAGTCGAAACAGTGGGATCAGTGCTAACAACAGCAGTCCGCAACAGCCCACTGCCAGCAGTACCCTGCCCGGCTTCCATAACAATATTTTTCTTAACTTTTCAAGAGCACCCTTCAATTACTTTCACCCTTTCTGTTTCCCCCACAACAGTTCCGTAATGCAGTACCTCCCCACAAGGTTCTTCATTTATAAAAGCTTTTTGCCATGCTCTGTTTATTTTTACAATATGTTTTCTCCGTTCCTCGAGTTCTCGGAATGGTAACAGTCCTTCGTATTACAATACATCTGCGAAATGCACTTTCAGTCTCTTAAAGATCACAGCACCCAGTCCGAACAATACCACCGTCACGATCCAGAAATACATCGTGGAGAAGAAATCCCGGAAAAACCATTCTTTCTCGTAGATCGCACTGCGGTAGCCATTCACGATATAGACCAGCGGATTCAGCTTCAGGATCATGATCCACTCCGGAGACAGCGCGTCCAGATTCCATAAGATCGGAGTGGCCCACATGCCGATCTGCAATCCGATGCTGATGATCTGGGACAGATCCCGGAAAAACACCACTACCGCACACGTGGTGTAGCTGAGTGCCAGCACAAATATAAACAGGCAAAAACTGTAATAAATGATCTGTATAGTGTAGATTGTGGGGTAATAGCCGTAAATAGCCGCTACGATCAACAGGAGACACACGAAAAATACATGGATAAAAGTAGCCGCAATAATCTTGATGATCGGCAGGATGCTGATCTTAAATACTACTTTTTTCACCAGATAGTTGTACTCTAAGAGTGCATTGGTGCCGTTGTTCAGTGCCTCACTGAAGTAGAACCAAGGCACCAGTCCCGCTGTCAGGAAAAGTACAAAAGGCACTTCCACGCCCTCCCGCAGGGGTGTGCTGGTATTTCCCATGATCTTGTCGAAGACGATGTAATACATCGCCACGGTTACCACCGGCTGTGCCATCGCCCAGACCGCGCCCAGGTAAGAACCCGCATATCTCTTTTTAAAATCGTTTTTCGCCAGCTTCCAGATCAGATGTCTATTCTGGAATAACTCTACCGGCAGTCCGGTAAATTTATCGTACCAGTGGATAAACGCAAAGCATGCCGCCGCAATGACAACGCAGGAGATGATCTTTTTCGCCAGCTCCTGGCTTTGATCCACAGCAGGTCCCGGATTCTTATGGAACACGATGAGCAGAGCCATGATCACTGCCGCTGTCACGAACAGGGCAATACCTGTTTTCTTACTGATTTTCACACTTTTTTTCATGCTCTTTTTCCTTCATGTACTGTTCCAGAGTGCCCCACTTGGTATCCTTCTCGGATAATATCAGTTCCATACCTTCGGGGATGGGCCATTCCACACCGATATCCGGCGTGTTATATGCAATACCGCCCTCATCATCCGGATGATAAAAATCGGTACATTTGTAGCAGAACTCTGCGTAATCGGACAGTACCAGAAATCCATGCGCGAAATTTTTCGGAATAAAGAACTGCTTCTTGTTCTCCTCAGACAAAAGTACACCATACCACTGCCCGAAAGTTTTGGAGCCTTCCCGCAGATCCACAGCCACATCATAGACTTCTCCGCGGATCACACGTACCAGCTTGTCCTGCGGAAAATGCTTCTGAAAATGAAGTCCTCTGAGAACTCCTTTTTTAGAAGCAGACTGATTATCCTGTACAAACACTTCCGGGATTCCCGCTGCTTTAAGATCATTGTAATTATAAGTCTCCATGAAATACCCTCTGGCATCACCGAACACCGTGGGGGTAATGATCTTCAATCCTTCGATTTCACATGTTTCTACTGTTATCTTGCCCATTTATTTCATCCTCACTCTTTATTATTTTCATTCATAGGTGATATTCATATCGACTCTGCCTTCGATACCGTCCACTTTTCCCTTGGAGGTATACTGCCAGGTCTTGTAATATCCCTGATATAACGGCACACTACGGTACTCCGCAAGCCAGATATGATAGTTCTCCAGTCTGGCGGTCTGCAGATTATTGTTGTACCAGTTGCGGCTGGCATAGACGCCTGCTGTATATCCGGCATTTTCTACCGTCCGGCAAAAAGCCTCACATACCAGGGTTCTGGTCTCCGCATCCAGTCCGTCCGCCCGGCCGTTTCCTCCGGCACCCTCCGTATCAATAAATACAGGATAGGTCAGTTGGAAATCACGGATCAGCTCCAGCACGGCAGAAGCCTCTTCCACCGCCTCTTTCTCATCTGTAGCCTGGGTAAAAAAGTACACACCCACCGGAATCCCAGCGGCTGTTGCACCTTTCATGTTGGCGACAAACTGTGGATCCTCCACCAGACTTCCCGTAACCGAACCGCGGTAGCCCGCACGAACGATGGCAAACTGTACTCCGGCATTTTTCACCTTATCCCAGTCGATAGTGCCGTTCCACTTGGACACATCGATGCCGACCTTCGCATTGCCGGATGTAGTCTGCAGCTTTTGGATCTCGGTCTTGTCCGCATCTGCCAAAGCTCCTGCCACAGCACTGTCCTCGGCATCCGCATCGACTTCATCCTCTGTCTTGATCAACAGAGAAATATCATCAATGGCCAGGTATTCCACTTTTTCTTTTACATGCACTTTGGTCTCGGTGATGGGAACTTTATATCCTTCGATGGGTAACAGTTCCATATAATAATCGCCGGAATCCAGATCAGCAATGTAGATCACGCCGTCCTGATCCAGATCCTTGTAATCTCCCAGACCGTCCACCCGGACATAGAAACTCTCTCCGGTCACCGGTACACCTTCATTGTCCACGATCTGGATACGCAGATCCTTTTCCACGGAAGTCGCCACCAGTGACAGGCGGTGGCTGTTATCTTTCGCCGCCTCCAGGATTGGATTCACATCCGGATCAAAAAACGTATTATCTTTTAAAAAGGCTTTCAGGTCGTTGCCGATCCTGCCATCCGCTTCCGCGGTGTCCGTCTCCCCGGTGCCTTCCGGCACGGGATCCACTGCTTCGCCGTCACCTGCATTCTGCGCTCCGGACACCTCCGTGTTCTGGCCGGATGTGGGGGACAGTTGTTCCCTGTTCACATACATTACCGCCAGTGCCACCAGCAGGATCACCGCCATGGAGGCCAGGATCCCCATTTTCCGCAGCTTAGAGTCCATTTGCTACCTCTACCAGATATTTACCGTAATTCGTCTTCAGCAGCGGCTCTGCCAGTGCCAGCAGCTGCTCTTTATCAATAAATCCACGTTTGAAAGCGATCTCCTCGATACAGGAAATATACAATCCCTGTCTCTTCTGGAACGCTGCCACGAAATCTGCCGCATCCAGAAGTGCATCGTGATTGCCGGTATCCAGCCATGCGAATCCACGACCCAGAGTCTCTACCTGCAGGGTTCCTCTGTTCAGGTACTCGTTATTAATACTGGTGATCTCGATCTCACCTCTTGCGGAGGGCTTTACGTTCTTCGCGATCTCCACTACATCGTTATCATAGAAATACAGTCCGGGAACTGCATAATTGCTCTTGGGATGCTCCGGCTTCTCCTCGATAGAAAGTGCCTTGCCGTTCTCATCGAACTCCACTACGCCGTATTCTCTGGGGTCGCGCACATAATAACCGAAGATGGTCGCGCCTTTTTCTCTGGCGGCTACTTTACGAAGCACTGCCGAAAAGCTCTGCCCGTAGAAAATATTATCTCCCAGTACCAGTGCCACTCTGTCGTTACCGATGAATTCCGCTCCGATGATAAAAGCATCCGCGAGGCCACGGGGTTTGTCCTGCACCGCATACTCGAGACGCATGCCCAACTGACTGCCGTCTCCCAATAACTCTTTGAATACCGGAAGATCTCTCGGGGTGGAAATGATCAGCACCTCTCTGATATCTGCCAGCATCAGGGTTGACAGGGGATAATAGATCATCGGTTTATCGTACACCGGCATGATCTGCTTGGATATTGCTTTTGTCAGGGGATAAAGTCTGGTTCCGGAACCTCCCGCCAGTATAATTCCTTTCATAAAAACCTCCTTAAAATACTTGTTTTTTAACACACCGAATGGGAACGACGTTCATCGTTCCCATTTAGCAGATATTCTTTACTTTTCCTCATACATTTCATTGTAGTATTTCTGGTAATCGCCACTGGTCACATTGTTCATCCAGTCTTCATGCTCGAAGTACCAGGCGATGGTCTTGCGGATACCTTCCTTGAACATGGTCTCGGGATACCAGCCGATCTCTGCCTTGATCTTGTCCGGCGCGATGGCATATCTTCTGTCATGTCCCTTACGGTCTTCCACGTAAGTGATCAGATCGTTGTTGATATGTGCCTTGCGGGGATCGGAATCGGGAAGCATCTCCTGTAAGGTCTCAATGATAATATGGATGATCTCGATGTTCTGCTTCTCGTTGTGTCCGCCGATATTGTAAGTCTGGAACAGGCTTCCCTGCTCCTGTACCATGTCGATGGCCTTCGCATGATCCTCTACATACAGCCAGTCGCGGACATTTTTGCCGTCTCCGTATACCGGAAGCTTCTTGCCGTGAAGGGCATTGTTGATGATCAGAGGAATCAGCTTCTCGGGGAACTGGAAAGGACCGTAATTGTTGGAGCAGTTGGTGATATTGGCAGGGAAATGATAGGTATCCATGTATGCCTTCACCAGCATGTCCGAGCTTGCCTTACTTGCGGAGTAAGGACTGTGGGGATCGTAAGGCGTGGTCTCATAGAAGAAAGCATTGTCATCATCGGGAAGAGATCCGTAGACCTCATCCGTAGATACATGCAGGAACTTTTTGCCAGCCTTGAAGCTGCCGTCTGGAAGCTCCCAGGCTGCCTTGGCACAGTTTAACATCACTGCGGTACCCAGCACGTTGGTCTGTACGAAGATCTCCGGGTTACGGATACTTCTGTCTACATGGCTTTCGGCTGCGAAATGTACCACGCGGTCAATATCGTTCTCCGCGAAAATTTTGCTGATGGCTTCCTTGTCGCAGATATTTGCCTTCACGAAAGTGTAATTGTCACGCTTCTCCACATCCTTGAGATTCTCCAGGTTTCCCGCATAGGTCAGGGCATCCACATTAATGATACGGATCTCGTTATCGTATTTTTTGAACATGTAATGAATGTAGTTGGAACCGATAAAGCCGGCACCGCCTGTTACCAGATAAGTTCTCATTTTCTCTCCGTTCTGCGCAGGTGTGCGCATTTTGCTATAGATAGTGATATTCTACCATAAAATGGGGTGGATAGCAACACGGGCTATCGTCCTGCCTGCGAGCAGTCTCACTGACTGTTCATTGTAAATATTAACACGGCTTCTCCGCACTTCGTGCTCTCGAATCCGTAACACACATTCGCATTCCGGACTATCGTCCTACTTGCTCATGTGTGTTTGATTTGCTAATAAAGCACCAGAACCGCCTGCGAGCAGTCGGTCTTGGCTTTATTGCAAATCTTAATATCCCAGGTAGCTGATATTTAAATCGACTTTGCCGCTGATACCGCTGACTTTTCCGTCGGATCTGTACTGCCACAGATCATATCTGCCGGTATAGGTCGGGGTCTTGGCATACTGTGCCAGCCAGATCTTGTAACCGCTCAGAGCACCTGCATCCATCTTGGATGTCAGCCATGTCTTGTTGGCATAGACACCGGGAGTATATCCCGCATTCTTGATCGTGTTGCAGAATGCCTTGCAGACTGCGGTTCTGGTAGCAGAATCGATGGCATCGCCTCTTCCGCCGCTGCCTTCCACATCCAGGAATACCGGATAAGAAATCTTATATCCGCTGATGCGGTCCAGTACCATGGATGCTTCCTGTACTGCTTCTACCTCATCCACTGCCTGCGTGAAGAAGTATACACCTACCTTAAGACCAGCTGCCGTAGCTCCCTTGATATTGGTCTTGAACTTGGGATCCTCGATCAATGCTCCCTGAGATGATCCACGGTATCCCACACGAATGATCACATAATTCACTCCGGAATTCTTAACCGCATTCCAGTCAATGCTGCCGTTCCACTTGGACACATCAATGCCCATAGTACCTGATCCCACTACCAGGGAACCGTCACTTGCGAAGTTATATTTTGCACCCTGGATGACCTGCTCACCGGTCACCTTGCTGCCGTCTGCCTTGAAGAAATATACCTTACCGTCTAACGTCTGCCATCCGGTATATCTGGCCTCCTCCATGAGGAAAAACTTTGTGGCAGTGTAATAATCCGCATACGCTGCCGCCCGGTATTGGTTGTCACCGATGGATACATACAGCTGTCTGCCGCTGGTATCCTTTAACGGTGTTTTTGTATCCTCTCTGGGATTCACATCGCCCGCTACCGTAACTGTAAAGGTGGCTTTTGCTTCCGCGCTGCCCTCCTTATATGTGACAGTGATGGTTGCGGTTCCTTTTTTCACACCGGTAACGGTGATCGTTTTGCCACTTACAGCTACCGTGGCAATATTCTTATCTCCGGAATCTGCCGTTATGGTTCCGCTTCCGCTGACAGAGGCTGTTACAGCAGCCGTAGATTTCGGATAAACGGTTACAGCTGTCTTATCCAAAGTAATCTTGATTCCATTTGTGACCTTCACTGCCAGATCCAGTGTCTTAGTCTCAGTTCCCATCGTTACGGTGACTGTGATCTTCGCGTCACCGGCCGCTACACCTTTCACTGTGATCTTACCGTTTGCATCTACCGCCGCAGTGGCTGCTTTATCATTGGAATTTGCAGTGATCTTATAAGTTGCACCTGTGAAATTTGTAACTTTAACCTGTGCTGTTGCTTCTTTTCCTGCTTCTACGTTCAGGGATGCCGGTTCCAAAACAGCGGTCGGCTTTTGGACTTCCGTAACAGTAACTTCCCAGGTAAAGGTCTTCTGTGTGCTTCCTACCTGTGCATATGCTGTAGGAAGGCTGCCGCCTCCCACGGACTGCGACTCACCTGAGGAGCTACCATCTTCCCCTGTTCCTCCTGTAGGTGTACCGGTCGTTTCTCCCGGAGCCGGTGTTGTAGGGGTCGTCTCCGGTGCTGTGGGGGTCGTCTCCGGTGTCGGTGTAGGTGTAGGTGTCGACGTAGGTGTAGGAGTCGGCGTAGGTGTAGGAGTCGGCGTAGCACTGCCAGCCTCCGTATACGTACAAGTGATCGTTACAGGTCCACCTGCCTTCACGCCGGTAACCACACCATTATTTACACTGGCCACCGTCGCATTATCGCTGCTCCAGCTAACAACCGTGGCTCCTGCCGGCGGATTCAGCTGCCTGGTCTCTCCCACCGTGATACTGATCTTTTCATTTGCTATGCGCAGGAATCTTCCGTTGTAAGCCGTCTGTTTTTCCGGATTTACCACGGTATCCTTTGTTACCTCTCTATAAGTAGGAGGTAATTTCTTACTTTCTACCCACTGCACGGTATCTTCCAGAATAGACTCCACCACAGTATCATTTTTCATGGTGTCCTCTTTTGCTGCATTGATCTCGGATTCCTTCTTGATCTCGTTTGCCACATCGACCTTTTTATAAGCGATATTCTTTCTGACTTCTACCTTCTGGGTACCGGTAGGCAGTGTGTAATCCTTATATTTTTCATCGGTCAGGGTATTTACCGCTACCGTATAGTTGCCGGGGGTAATGCCCTTCTTGTAGATAATACCGTCCATATCATCATCGGTCCAGGTATCAGTTTTACCTTTGGGATCCGTGATCGTCACGCTGAAAGGTACATTGGAGATCAGTTTACCGCTCTTTTTATTGGTAAATTTGATCTTTAGATCCTTCTGCACGGAGACCAGTTCCAGTTCAACGGTACCACCGTTGGTATACTCGGCCTCATCATATTCTTTTTGTTCCTCATTCTCATCGTCGACTGCATTGGCTGCTGCGATCTTCGCAAGCTTTGCATCTGCCACTGCCAGCATACCCTGCTCACCGATCATCTGGATGCCGTCCAGCTGGCTGCCCACACTGACGAACTCCGATACCTGATGATCCACCATACGTGCGCTGGCATATACACTGCCTGTCACAATGGCCAAGATCAGCACTGCCACACCGGTTGCCGTCATAATGCGGTCCATGGTACTCATGTTCAGGAATTTGGTCCAGATAGCAGCTATTTTATTGCCACCCTGCTTTTTACTCTTTTTCCTTTTGCCACTGCGAGCAGGTGCCATATCATCGTCGGCATAGTACTCTTCATCGTCGGCGTAATATTCTTCGCCGTCCTCGTCTCCGATATACTCCTCGTCATCGGCATAGTACTCTTCACCGTTCTCGTCTCCAGTGTACTCCTCGTCGTCGGCGTAATATTCTTCGCCGTCCTCGTCTCCGGTGTACTCCTCACTGTCGGCATAGTACTCTTCGCCGTCCTCGTCTCCGGTGTACTCCTCATCGTCGGCATAGTACTCTCCGCCGTCCTCGTCTCCGATATACTCCTCGTCGTCGGCATAGTACTCTCCGCCGTCCTGCTCTTCATCGGTGTACTCCTCGTCGTCGGCATAGTACTCTTCACCGTCCTCGTCTCCGGTGTACTCCTCGTCGGTGTACTCCTCATCGTCGGCGTAGTACTCTTCGCCGTCCTGCTCTTCATCCCAATCGTAACCATCCTGTACGTCTTCTTCCCAGTTACGGTCCGGACGTTTTGTATGGTTAAATAATTTTTTCATTTTATCTATCCCTTCTGCTCATAATTCTTCAATGTACTTCAGTGTAACAATTCCGTAACATTATAACATTCTATTTCCGCCGCTTCAAGCTGTTCGTCCATTTCTTCAGAATTTCTTAAATCTTTCTAATATTGTGGACTTTCTTTCCGTATAATAGTAAAATCAGAATAACTCTTTTTACCACTTAAAAACAGATACTTAAAACGGAGAGATGGAATGAAACGAGACGAACACGTGAATGACATGCCTGATATTGAGATTATAGACCTGGAAAATGAAACTGTGCAAGACACAGATTTTGGGAAATCCGATATTTCCGATGATTTCGAGGGGAATCCGGATGATGAATATGAAGAAAATGACCGGGAAGAGGAGGAAGAGGAACATCCCGCTCCTAAGGGTATCCGGCGTTTTCTGAATCTTCATGTCCTTTTTGCCCTGGTATTGCTTGTGGTGGTAGGCCTGCTGGGTTATCGCATTACGCATTGGGGACAGCGGGTAAGCCAGTCGGATATTTTCAAGGACGGACAGGGATCCTATGATGACAGCTGGGATTCTATCCTCCCCCTGACCGATGAGAACGGTAAAATGATAGTAAACGATGCTTCTAATATTGTCGTGTTCGGAAATGCACCCTTTGCCGATGACCGCGGTTCTTCCGACAATCTGGCCAGCCTGATTGCCAAGGAGACCGGTGCTACCGTATACAACTGTTCCATCAGTGGAAGTTATCTGGCCGCGCAACACACCAATTTTGATCCCACCCTTGCCCCTATGGATGCTTACTGTCTGTATTGGCTGGTGAATCTGGCCGCCGGAGTTCCCCTGGACGGCTATTACAATGATGCTGCAGAAGCTTTGGGTGACAAGACTCCACCCGAAGCGGAAGAAGTCGTAAACACTCTGAAAACTTTGGATTTCAACACCATTGATACCGTGGCGATCATGTATGATGCCACCGATTATCTGATGGGAAATGCTATGTATAATGATGACAATCCTACGGATCCTACGCAGTTCACCGGCAATCTGGAGGCAAGCCTCGAAGTCCTGCAGCGTCTGTATCCGCAGATCCGTATTATTGTAATGTCTCCTACTTACGCATATGCAATAGATGAGGATGGCAATTATGTAAGTTCGGATATCTATATTTATAATGGTCGCGATGTTTTATCCACTTATGTGATCAAAGAATGTTATTCCTCCAACCTTCACAGTGTTTCCTTTATGGATAACCTGTACGGAAGCATCACAGAAGATAATGCCAAGGAATACCTGACCGATAACCTGCACCTGAACGTAAAAGGACGAAAGCTCATCGCCAAACGTTTTGAGTACTTCCTGAACTACTATTCCAAGGGTTACGCTTCACAGGAATAATAAATAGAATCGTTGATCGCATACTTCTGCCACCCGGATGACTTAGCTGTCTTTTCCGGGTGGTATTTTTTTGCTACCACTCGGTATGCCCTTTTGATCTCGGCGTCAGAGGCACCCTTGGAAACACCAAGGACTTCATAATAATCGGTCTTTGTCTCTGCCATAGCCTTTACCTTTCATCCTCTATATATTAAACCTCTGTGAAATCTCCATCTACAACATCACCATCTGAGTAATCAGGTGTGCCTGCTCCTGTGCCTGCATTTGCTCCAGGACCATTCTGCTCATAGAGCTTTGAGAACAGATTCTGTGCGCTCTCCATCAGCTTATCCTTAGCTGCCTTGATCTTGTCAACATCAGCATCGCTCATGTTCTCTGCATCTGTGCTGTCTATTGCTGCTCTTAAGGAGTCAAGATCTGCCTTTACGCCAGCCTTATCTGAATCTGAAAGCTTATCTCCTACCTCGCCGAGTGCCTTCTCTGTCTGGAACGCAAGTGCATCGGCCTCATTCCTTGCCTCAATGCCTTCCTTACGCTTCTTATCCTGAGCCTCGTACTCAGCTGCTTCCTTAACTGCTCTATCGATATCATCATCTGAAAGTGATGTACCTGATGTAATTGTAATGTGCTGTTCTCTTCCTGTTCCGAGATCCTTAGCTGATACATTTACGATACCATTTGCATCGATATCAAATGTTACCTCGATCTGTGGAACTCCACGTCTTGCCGGAGCGATACCATCAAGTCTGAATCTACCAAGGCTCTTGTTGTCCTTTGCGAACTGTCTCTCACCCTGTACTACATTGATATCAACGGCATCCTGATTATCCTGTGCTGTTGAGAAGATCTGACTCTTCTTTGTAGGGATAGTTGTGTTTCTCTCGATAAGGTGAGTAGCTATACCGCCCATTGTCTCGATTGAAAGTGTAAGTGGTGTAACATCCAGAAGAAGGATCTCACCTGCACCTGCATCTCCAGCAAGCTTACCACCCTGGATACAAGCACCGATTGCAACACACTCATCAGGGTTAATTCCCTTGAATGGCTCCTTGCCTGTAAGTCTCTTAACTTCTTCCTGTACTGCGATGATACGTGTTGAACCACCGACAAGAAGTACCTTGTCAAGCTCTGCTGCTGTGAGACCTGCATCAGCAAGTGCTGTGTTAACAGGGCCCTTTGTTCTGTCTACAAGATCTGCTGTAAGCTCATCAAACTTAGCTCTTGTAAGGTTCATATCGAAATGCTTTGGACCATCCTGGTTTGCTGTGATGAAAGGAAGGTTGATGTTGGTTGTTGTAGCTGATGACAGCTCCTTCTTTGCCTTCTCTGCTGCTTCCTTTAATCTCTGCATAGCCATCTTATCGCCTGAAAGGTCGATACCCTCTGCCTTCTTAAACTCGTCAAGCATATACTGTGTAATAGCGTTATCGAAATCATCACCACCGAGTTTGTTATCACCGGCTGTTGCAAGAACCTCGATGACACCCTCGCCGATCTCAATGATAGATACATCAAATGTACCACCACCTAAATCGTAAACCATAATTCTCTGCTCCTGTTCATTGTCAAGACCATATGAAAGAGCTGCTGCTGTAGGCTCGTTGATGATACGCTTTACATCAAGACCTGCGATCTTACCTGCATCCTTTGTTGCCTGTCTCTGTGCATCTGTGAAGTATGCAGGAACTGTGATAACTGCCTCTGTAACCTTCTCACCAAGGTATCCTTCAGCATCTGCCTTCAGCTTCTGAAGGATCATTGCTGAGATCTCCTGTGGAGAATACTTCTTACCATCTATCTCCACTCTGTAATCTGTACCCATATGACGCTTGATAGATGAAATTGTCTTATCAGCATTTGTTACTGCCTGACGCTTTGCAGGCTCTCCTACTACTCTCTCTCCTGTCTTCAGGAAACCTACTACTGAAGGTGTTGTTCTCATACCCTCTGAGTTTGCTATAACTACAGGCTTACCACCTTCCATAACTGCTACACATGAATTTGTTGTACCTAAATCAATACCTATAATCTTACCCATTGTCTTTTCCTCCTAGAAAAAATTTCAAATGATCATACTTCTAAATTTATTGCACAGACGCATGAGAAGCTCTACGCTCAGCGTCTGCGTAACATATCACCAAGCTCTGCCTGATGACCTGCGCGCACATCAGTGCACTAATTTGCTACCTTTACCATGCTGAATCTGAGTACCTGATCTTTGTACATATAACCTTTCTGCATCTCTTCGACGATAACATTCTCTTCGTAGCTATCATCCTCAACATGCATCACGGCATTGTGATATGTCGGATCAAACTGCTGTCCCGCACAGTCCATAGGCTTAACGCCTATGCTATCCAATGAAGTCATAAGCTGCTTGTATATGTTTGCAACTCCTGACTCGAATGGTCTTCCTTTTTCGTCCTCAGGTATGGCTGCTAGTGCTCTCTCAAAGTTATCTACTACCGGGAGCAGTTTCTCAAGGACTCCCTTCGCACCTATGTCGTACAACTTACCTGATTCCTTTTCATTTCTCTGCCGGATGTTCTCACACTCAGCGAGAAGTCTTGTATACTTAGCCTCTGCATCCTTGCAGCGCTCCTTGAGTTTCTCATTCTCCTCACGCAGTGCCTTGCCTCCGCGTCTGTTTTCCTTTGCAACATGCTGTGGCTTCGCCGCCTCTGCCTGTTCCTCTGGAACATCAACCGTTTCCGTTACATCCACCGATGATTCTGCACTGTCTTTTATCTCTGCTGAAGCATCTCCAACTATTGTCTCAGAAGCGGTCTGCTCTGTCTTCACCTTCTTGTCGGATGCATTGCTGTTTTCGCTATCAGCCATTACATATCCTCCTATTCATCATCTTTTTGGTGTACTGTTTTTAGTACCTTAAATTACTTTTAACATCTTTTTTAATGTCTTTTTATAATGTCTTTTTAACAATCTAACTGTTAAATATATCATCAAGCTCTCCGGTAAGTTCCTTGAGCATTGTTACCACTTTCTTATAATCCATTCTCTTTGGTCCTATAATTCCTATGGTACCCTTTGCCCCCTCCGGCATCTTATATGTCGCCGTTACAAGGGAACAATCTTTGAGATTCTCATCACTGTTCTCCTGCCCAATCAGAATCTGTATATCACTGTCCTGCTGTATCACGTCCTCTACGTGCTTTGCAAATTCCTCTTTGTCCTCTATATCTTCAAGTGTTCCAAGCAGTTTCTCTGCTGAAGACGAATTTGCCAATTCCGGATACTTCAGAACATTGGTTGTGCCACTTGTATATACCTTCAGGTCATCAGCCTCATGGATCGCTTCCATGATTCCCTGAAATATTGTTTCCAATATCTCAGCATATTCTCCAGCCTGTAACTTCATAGTCTGTATAAGCTCCAGGTTAATGTCTTCCAGCGACGCCCCCTGAAGAAATGTATTGAGCAGTATATTAAATTTTAATATCTCTTCATTCTTCAGACTATAAGTAGTCTTTATAAGCTTATTCTTAACAATATTGCCATCTACCATGATAACTGCCAGCAACGTGGTCTCATCAACCTGTGACAGCTGAATGAACTTCACCGTGTTGTTGTATTGAGGCATAGTGACAAGTGTTGCATACTGTGTATTCGCTGCAAGCACCTTTGCTACCTGCTTGAGAAGTTTTTCCAACTTGTCGACTCTCTGAAGAAGATTCTCTCTCTCTTCCTGATCGCCAGCTTTCTCTTCTTCTCGGTCTGCCATAATGCTGTCAACATAAAATCTGTAACCGGCATCCGTCGGCACTCTTCCTGCCGATGCATGCGGCTGACAAATGTATCCCATCTCTTCAAGATCCGACATCTCATTCCTGATTGTAGCCGGGCTGACATTCATGTCTGCCAACTTTGATATGGTTCTTGATCCAACCGGTTCGCCTGTTTCAAGGTAGTTAGAAACGATCGCTTTAAGAATTCTGACTTTTCTTTCGTCAAGTTCCATGACTATCATTCCCTTTATTACTTGTTTTTTTAGTTTTATTAGCACTCAATATATCCGAGTGCTAACCACTAAACATAATCTAACACCGCCGCCCCTTTTTGTCAACAAAATAACGAATTTTTTTGTTTTTTTATCAATCTTCTATCAGAAAGTCTGCCAGGATCGTGTTGCTTACGTCTATTCCTTTTTTTGTGAGGCGGATCAGGCCGTGGTCGTCTTCGAGGTGGCCTGATACCTTGTATTTGTCTATGACGGGACCGTAGATGTCGTAGATGGAGTGTCCAAAGTAGTCGTTGAATCTTTCGGCGCTCACACCAGATATCATACGCAGTCCAAGGAACATATATTCCTCCATCAGCCTGTCTGTGTTTAGTTCTTCATCCACTGTTCTCATCTGCTCAAGCAGATCACGGACCTTTCTTGAATTTGCCACGGGATCTCCATATGTGACCAGTTCATGACAGTTTTCCATTGTGTCTATGTATTCTCCTATGTCGCTGGTGTTCGTGTATCTGCGGCCGTATAGGAAAGAGGCTGCGCCGATACCGACACCGATATATTCGCCCAGCGTCCAGTAGACTATATTGTGCCTGCACTCGTAGCCATGGCGGGCATAGTTTGATATCTCATATCTGTGATATCCTCCTGAATCCAGAAGTTTATTTGTTATATCGTACATTTCCCTATCCACGTCCTCATCAGGAATCCTTGAAATGAGTTCCGGTGAAGCTGCAAGCGGGGTACCAGCCTCCACTATGAGGCTGTAGGACGATATGTGCTCCGGCTTGCATCTGAGGACTTTTTCCAGAGTATCCAGATATGATCTCATGGTCTGTCCGGGAATGTCCGACATCAGATCTATGTTGATATTTCTAAATCCTGCCTCCCTCGCCATATCAAATGCGGCGAGGAACTGATCATAATTGTGTATCCTTCCGAGCACCTGAAGTTCGTCCCTCTGCGCAGACTGAAGGCCTATGCTCATCCTGTTTATTCCATTTGCTATGTAGTCTGCCGCCTTGCGGCTTGTGAGGGTTCCCGGATTGACCTCTATACTTATTTCTGCATCCTCTGCGACATCAAATATGCTTCTCACTGTCGTCATTATCATTGTTATCTCGTCAGCTTCCAGCAGCGAAGGCGTACCGCCTCCTATATATATCGTCTTCACGCTGTGCGTCTCCGCCAGGTACGCATAGCTTCTGAGCTCTTCGCACAGAGCCTCTATGTACTTCTCCCTATACACGCCATATCCCTGCATGCAGGATGTTCCCACAGGAAATGACAGGAAGTCACAGTACACACATTTTTTCACACAGAACGGTATGTGTATGTATATGCTAAGTTCTCTTCTCTCGTAGCTGCTGCCATCGTCGTACTTGACACCGCTCTCATCTTCTATAATATCTATCATTTTCGATCATCCTCTTTGTATATGTATACGCAATATAGCCCACTAAAAAAGCCGCTATTAAGAATCTTCTTATTAACGGCTTTTCAGGATCTATTGCATATAATCTGTCTGTATCTCTATTCCTCGTCCAGCTTCAGCACAGACATAAATGCCTTCTGCGGTATCTCCACATTGCCGACCTGTCTCATTCGTTTCTTGCCCTCTTTCTGCTTTTCAAGGAGCTTTCTCTTACGCGATATATCACCGCCGTAGCACTTAGCAAGGACATCTTTTCTCATCGCCTTGACTGTCTCACGAGCGATCACCTTGTTACCTATAGCAGCCTGGATCGGAATCTCAAACAGGTGTCTCGGGATCTCCTCCTTGAGCTTCTCACACATCTTTCTTCCTCTCTCGTAGGCTGTATCCTGATGTATGATGAATGACAGAGCATCAACCTCTTCCTTATTGATAAGTATATCCAGCTTTACAAGCTCAGAGCGGACATAACCCTTCATCTCATAGTCAAATGACGCATACCCTCTTGAGCGTGACTTCAACGCATCAAAGAAATCGTATATGATCTCATTGAGCGGAAGGTCGTACTTGAGAAGCGCTCTGGTCTCCTCCATGTACTCCATGCTCTTATACACTCCACGCCTCTCCTGGCAGAGCTGCATGATTGCTCCTACAAATTCCGTTGTCACCATGATCTCAGCTGAAACAAATGGCTCCTCCATATACTCTATGCTTGAAGGATCAGGGAGATTTGAAGGATTGGTAAGTTCTATGACGTTGCCATCCGTGGTATGGACTTTGTACACAACTCCCGGTGCGGTCGTCACCAGATCGAGGTTGAATTCCCTCTCCAGTCTCTCCTGTATGATCTCCAGATGGAGAAGTCCAAGGAATCCACATCTGAAACCAAATCCGAGTGCTATCGATGTCTCCGGCTCAAAACTGAGTGCTGCATCATTTAGCTGGAGTTTTTCAAGTGCATCCCTGAGATCCGGGTATTTTGCACCATCCGCCGGATATAAACCACAGTACACCATAGGCTGTGCCTTCTTGTAGCCCGGAAGTGCCTCAGCACATGGCATATCCGCCTGTGTCACCGTATCTCCGACTGTCGTATCCTTGACATTCTTGAGACTGGCTGTTATATAGCCAACCATTCCTGCTGACAGTTCATCGCACGGCACAAATCTTCCCGCGCCAAATATTCCAACTTCTACAACTTCTGCCTCCGCTTCCGTCGCCATCATCCTTATAACGGTTCCCTTGGACACACAGCCGTCAAACACTCTGCAGAATATGATAACTCCTTTGTATGAGTCATACAGACTGTCAAATATGAGTGCTTTGAGTGGTGCATTTGGATCGCCGTGTGGTGCAGGTATCTTTGTGACTATCTGTTCCAGTACCTCTTCTATATTAATACCATTTTTTGCCGATATCCTCGGTGCATCCTGAGCCTCTATTCCGATAACATCCTCTATCTCGTTCACTACTCTTTCCGGATCAGCCGATGGAAGATCTATCTTATTTATGACCGGCATGACATCGAGATCATGGTCAATGGCAAGATATACATTCGCCAGAGTCTGTGCCTCTATACCCTGTGCTGCATCGACAACGAGTATCGCTCCCTCACATGCTGCAAGGCTTCGTGAGACCTCGTAATTGAAGTCCACATGTCCCGGGGTATCTATGAGGTTAAATATGTACTCCTCACCGTCACTCGCATTGTATATGATTCTGACGCACTGCGCCTTGATGGTTATTCCTCTTTCCCTCTCAAGGTCCATGTTGTCAAGCACCTGGTTCTGCATCTCACGGCTTGTAAGTGTACCTGTCTTCTCTATGATCCTGTCGGCAAGTGTAGACTTGCCATGGTCTATATGGGCAATTATGCAAAAATTTCTTATCTTGGACTGATCTATATGCTCCATGTTTATCTCTCCACATCCTTATCCTGTATCTGATTTACGCATTTGACGTTAATATATCATGTATTGTCATTCCTCTGCAAGAGAAAAGATTACTTATTATTTGGCTTATTATTCAGCACTTATTGTTCAAGCAGTACCTTTGCCAGCATCGCCGCAAATGGTTCCATAGCATTTCTGGCCTCCCCGATCGTGTTTGTCTGAGCGCCAATCTCCGCCAGCATGGCGTGAGGCATAAGATCCATGTTGTAACGGCAGGTGCTTATATATATCTTTCGCATTATATCACCATAGTTCCCCCTGCCCGCAAGGTACGTCTGGAGTGCAAATGCCATATTGTCTACCTTGTTATCATTGCTCCAGTAATCCACATCATTTCCCTCCTCATCACGACACATACCATTTATGAGCATTATCTGAGCTGTCTCGTTTCCATTTACCTCAGTTACCAGTCTGGTATCGTCTGGCACTCCATCACGGTGCAGATCTATCATCACCTCTATCTCAGGATGCTCCGCAAGTATCTCTGATACACCCTCCCTCGAGTAATCATATGACGCATTTCTGTCTAAGGTTCCCGTCATCATATCGTACGGCGTCGTGTCGTGGTAAACCGGTATTCCATAGGTATCCGTGAGTATATCCGCAAGCTGCTGTCCAAGTCCAACCACTGTATCATCTACTTCGCCGGAGCGTGAATCCGCATATGCCTCAGAACTGTGCGTGTGGTATATCAGGACTTTATAACCTCCCGTGCTCATGTCCAGCGACATATCCTTTCCTAGCAGATCCTCCGCATCCAGCTCATCGCTCTTTACACATTTTGGATAGGTGGCGTTGTAGCAGTACGACAGCAGCGTATCCGGATCCATTCCTATATACGAACTTGATATATCTGCCATTACAGGTACTGTGCTCTCAGATCCGCGGACCCGCTCAGCTCTCGCCTGGGTTTTTGCAGCCTTCACCGCCTCATCATCCGCAGTATCTGTATTCTCTGTCTCACCGGCAGACTCTGCTCCGCTGGAATTTTCACCGTCTGCACCATTTTCAGTCAGGGCTCCACTCCCACCGCCTTTTCCTGCATCCCTTATGCCGTCATCGCATACCTCCCTCACCTGGGATTCCCAGTAATTTACATAATCCTCGACATCTGTATCCACGCCACTTCTCACTGAGCCGGCGTTTCCTCCCGCGGTATTGTCATAAACTCCCCTGTATATTATCTGCCACAGCCGGTCTGTTTCACCTGTCT
>OHDT01000682.1_pt1 | contig 17892 bp, 19 predicted proteins | sample 1567061 | NCBI WGS metagenome assembly OHDT01 (sample SAMEA3879506, study PRJEB24766) | human gut metagenome | biome: human-associated habitat; feature: feces | place: USA | collected 1985/1987
CTCCCGCATTATATCCTCATTCCGAGTTCCGTCCTGAACAAAATCAGTTCCATCAGGATCAAGAAACAACACCAGATCCCACTCATTTGTTGCATTTATCGCATCCGCCATATCCGTGAGCCTGCGTTTTTGTTCGTCATCATCCATGAGCAGATCACAATAGAATCCTGTAGTCAGCGCATCGGTATCCACAAACAACAGTCTTTTGCTATACCTGGCTGCCCTGCGGACCTCGTCCTTCTGTCTGATGAAGTTCTCCACCAGATCATCTTCAACCATGAACTCCTCGCCACCCGCGTACTCACAGGTATCACGCCCTATCTCCCGTACAAAATTCGTGTTATATGCCAGTGCAAGATTCTCAACCAGTGTGGATTTTCCTGTGGATTCACCGCCGACCACCAGAACCTTTCTGACGTAGTGATCCCTGCACACCTCTGGAATATACTCCCAGTGTGCCGTTGCCCACTCGCGGATCTCTGTCGAGGATACCGGAACCTCCGCCCTGTCAAAGTACACGATCTCACTCTCCGGACAATACAGGCTCTCAAATCTGCCGGTTCCAAGATAATCCGAACCACAGAACACTGCATCTATGGGCTTTGCTATCGTGTCCTTGATATCCTGAGCTCCCTTTTCCCAGTAATAATCCGTATTATATTCTTCCTTTGAGACCGCCTTATCCTCTATCATGATTATCTTAACATTTGGCAGATGTCTTGTGCTGTTGAGTATCCAGCGATATCTCAGTTCCTTAGAGGTAGACTCTCTGCCCTCGCACCAGCTTATCATCACATACAGTTCCTCGCACATCGCCGCAGCACGTATGATATCATGGATGTGCCCTATATGAAGTGGATCAAACGAACCCCCATACATTCCTACCTTATATCTATACATCATTTGTCAGCCTCCCTTACTCTGCCGCCGTACTGTCTTCGAAAACGTGTGCTTCGTCCAGGCGATTTCTCCTGACTTCACGCTCCCATCTGACGCACATAATAACGGCGTTTCCAAGGTACACTATCCACATGAGCAGCGTCGCTATGTTGTCATTGCCACTCATAAAGTTTCGTGCCCACATATATATTGTAAACACATCTACTACGATCCATATCCACCACTGCTCCGCGAACATCCTTACAGATACAACCATCGCCACAACCGATGAAACTGTTGTAAATGCATCCACAAATGGCATAGCATCCCCAAGTCTCTTTAACAGTAGTCCATATAGGAATGTGCCGAGTGCCACCGCCAGCACCATGAATATCCTGCCCACTGCCTTCATGTGTTTCTTTCTGACCTCATGCGTCTCATTGTTCATATGTCTTGACCATACATAGAATCCAACAAACTGCATAGGCACATAATATAGCGCATTGAGCATCGTCTCTCCGTACAACGCCGCCTTATACGATATGATTGCATAAAGCACAGTATTCACAAGACCGAATATGTACGCTGACAACTTTCCCTTTCCCGTGCATACCACACAGATCACGCCTGTGGTTGATGATATGATCCCCATAACCGTATCATCCCAGTATATGGACAGTCCCACGATGACCGCACATGCTATAAGCAGCCAGGCGACCTCCAGCTTCTTCCAGCCCTCTATCTCATTTCTCACAAATTCTTTCAAAGTCATATATTTGTCCCCTTTCTCTCTATGTTAGTCCCTTACGCTACACCTCATTATCTTACGTCTGTCCTGCGCCTGAATAATTTGGCAGGTCTGTATCTCTCACCGGCCTGATATGCATCAGTCTCCTCAACATATTCCGCAATCTTTCTTCTGAAGTTAGGTGTGGTGAGTTCCATGTCCCATATCTGTTCATATACATTCTGAAGCTCAGTAAGTGTAAATCTCTCCGGCAGCAGGTCAAATGCCAGCTTCATGTCTCTCCTGACATCCTCCCGCAGTCCGAGCACCGCTTCTGTTATGATCCTTGCATGGTCAAATGCCAGTCCTTCACATTCCTCTATATCGTAACTGTCCGAGCTTCGTCCACATGAGCTCATATCTGTTCTGCGCAACACTGCCGTAAGTTTTATATCAGAATCTGCATCCTTGAGAACCAGCCTGTATCTTTTCTCATTTTGGACTTTACGTGAAGCTTCATCTTCATTTTTAACAATTTCTTCGCCTGTGCCTGACACCTTTGTTGACATCTCGTTCACAGAATGTCCACCTGCACCTGACATCTCTGTTGAAACATCTGTCAGTTCAACCGTAAACCATCTCGCATCCTGTGCATCATCTCCTGCCTTCAGATGACAGGCTCTGGCATTCATAAGTGCCATATAAGTTGATGATATGACCCAGCCTCTCGGATCTCTGCCCGGCTCGCCATACACTCCGACAAGCTTTACATATGCATCGTCTATACCTGTCTCTTCGCAAAGCTCTCTTCTGGCTGAATCTATGACATCCTCTCCCTTTTTGCAGAACCCACCAGGCATAGCCCAGCATCCTTTATATGGAAATCCACCTCTTCTTATCAGGAGTATCTTGAGCTTCTTCTCCTGAAGTCTTCTTACATCCTTGCACTCGTCATCCTTCATAACTGAAAATACAACCACATCCGCGGCAACAGATGGCCTGTCATATTTCGTCAGATCATATCCGGCGAGGAATTTCTTCTCTTCGTCACTCGTCTCATATGTCTTCATAAGTCTGCTTCATCCTCCTGTACATTTCCGTCGTTATCTGATTATATCCACTTGACACATCGACATGGTGGCAAGCGCAGCCTCATGACTCTCCGGCGTCACTCCGGCACAGCACCTCGCATCAACCTTCACACTTATCTCAGGGTACAGCGCCTTTATGATGAGTGCATTGGACACAACACAAATGTCTGTGCAGAGTCCGACCATCTCAACATCCTGAAGATCAAAGTCTCCCCAGCCTGTATATCCAAAGCTGGTCTTGTTGATGTATATAGCGTCCGGAACCTCAAGACCATCTGCGATCTCCCAGCCTTTGGTCTCCTCTATACAGTGAGGAACCGGAAGATGCTTTCCCTCGTTGGTTTCCATGTAGTTCTCATAATGCGTATCCCTTGTGAAGATGATCTCATCCCCGCGGTCAGCATACTCTTTTATCTTATTTTTCACATTCTCCACGATGGCAACAGCCTCCTTTGTCCCGAGTGCTCCATCGATGAAATCATTCTGCATGTCAACTACTATAAGTGTCTTTTTCTTGTTTTTGTCCATAATTCTTCTTCTCCTTCTCCATTCAACTATCAACTTAAAATTTTTGATTGGTAAATTTTCGATTTTCAATTTTCTGCTATCTGCTTCCATGAGGAAATCCCCAAAGGCACAGATTCCTTATAAAACATATAAGTACATCTACATGCGTCATCACTATTGCCATTATTATCATTTTGATAATATCTGCAAGTTGTTTACATGATATTATCATTTTGATAATTTGTCAACCTATTATTTGAAACTTACTAAAAAAACGGCAGTCCTGACATGTCATGTTCAAAACCGAACCTGTACGTCAGCACTGCCGCGCCATTATATTTCAATTACATTTAATTATATGCAAATACGCTGTCAGTTCACACTCTGTCTCAATTTTCTTAGAAGTACAAATGCAAAGAATAGAACTGATATAACCGCAAATACCGCACCCACAAATCCTATATACGATATCGCACCTTTGTCACACACTATTCCGCCGATCCAGCTTCCACCTCCGATTCCAAGATTGAAAAGTCCGGAATATATGGCTGTCGCCACGGCAGCCCCCTTCTCATCCACACTTCTGATGACCTCCGACTGAGTAGTTACGTTAAACGCCATGGCCGTGATTCCCCAGAATGCACAGAGAATGACCATAGTTGCCAGGCTCTTTGATGCTGGAAGCAAAAGCAGCAACCATGCAAGAAGCGTAGCCATAACTGTACCTATAAATGCAAATCTATGTCTGTCATACAGCTTTGAAAACAGATAACTTCCAAGAAGTCCCGTGGCACCAAATATCAGGAGCACTATGGTTATGACATTGTTCTGCAGCTTTGCGACCTGCTGCATGAATGGTTCTATATAACTGTAAACTGTGTAATATCCAAGCACAAAAAGTATGGTCTGGACATACAGACAGATGAGCACCGGATTCTTCAGGAGTGCCGGAAGATCCTTTACATGGAACTGCTCTCCGCTCGCTATCTTCGGGAAAACAAACGCCATATATACGAGCACTGCAAACGCTATGATTCCGACAATGAGAAACGTAACTCTCCATCCCATATACTGTCCCACAAGTCTTCCAAGCGGCAGTCCGGCTATGGTCGCTATGGAGGTTCCTGTTACGACCATGCTGAGTGCAAATGACCTGTGTTCCTCATTTACCAGTCTTATCGCCACCGGCGATGCTATGGACCAGAATATCGCATGGGTGCAGGCAACACCGATTCGGGACGCCATGAGCACTCCATAGCTCGGTGCAAGCACCGACATGATCTGACATATTCCAAACAATGCGATCGTTCCCATGAACAATTTTCTGAAATCGATCTTCGACACCAGAAGTATTAGTGGGAGGGACAGCAGCATGACTATCCATGAATATACTGTTATAAGCATTCCTGCCTTCGACTCTGATATGCTGAACGACTTCGCGATGTCGGTCAGCAAGCCAATCGGCATAAACTCCGATGTGTTGAATATGAACGCCGAAACAGTCATTCCCACAAGTGGAAGCATTTCTTTTCTCGTCAATCTGCTTTTCATATTATTCCTCTTCCTTTTTGTATTATGTGTTCTTATCTACATCTTATCTACATTTTTGTGGTGATATTATGGGTGACCAGACTTTGTTTTATTCGTTTTCACACGAATAAATTTTTCTATTTCCAATCACCAGCCACATCTTATAGGAAAGAGGGAAAACAGTCAATGCAATTTTGCATGATTATACTGTCCAAATGTTAGATGTTTCTCAAGCTCTGTTGTCGATCTTCTCTTTATCTCTTTATATCATGGTTGCAAATTGTAAGCTAATTCGCATTTATCCACTTCACAACCTTGCTACCGGCAGTCTTCACGATTGTTGAAAGCTGATTTCTGAATATGACCACAACCGCAAGGATTATAACTATCAATGCCACCAGCAGCAATCTCTGCTGCATTCAATCCGTCGCACATATATCCCACTATTCCTGCAATCAAAATCAGAAAGCTCATCATGGCCGTCTTTTTCCCACCAAGTATCTTGACGCCCTTTATCGTTGCCAGCGCAAGCACGATACACGTAAATATCGATAATGACAGCTCAAAACTGTCGGCAAATGAGATCCCCATAAGGATCGTGCCCCATATCACTGCAGCTACGCCAAATCAAAGTGTAACTACAAATGCTAATACGCTGATTGAAAATGGAAAGAATACCCAGCCCCATCTGGCTACATTCCACAACATCTTCACAGTTGTTCCAAACCCGCCACATATGTAGGTTGCTATACTCAGGATAAATCCTATTCCCATCACGGTATTTGCCACGTTTGCTTTCTTTGATAAAAGAACCAGTCCTATTATCGCTACCACTGCCATCACTTGCATAAAAATAAGCTTTCACGCCAATTATATAAATGACGCAAAAGCCTATTCTTGTATATCCATATAAAATATTATCTAAAGAGCATGCCTTCTACTTCGATGGTTCGTATGTCGCATTCTCCGGCTTTACCTCTTTCAATACTGATGGGTCACAGTAACTATTAAAATCCGGTACATTATCGATATTTCCGGCATCCTTCATGTACTGGGCCATGTCATTTACAGCCTTTTCAAATGTGTCATCGAAGATATTTTCGTATGTATTCTGAGCCATGATCGCATATATGGCATCCTTGTCGTTGTTCAACTCCTTCGCAATTATTCCCGCGCACTCGTCGAGATTGGCATTGATATAGTCAGTTGCCTTTGTCATTGCCTTGACAAGTTTGACACATGTGTCTCTGTTCTCATTGTAGTAATCTTCTGTAACCTCAAATGTTGAATAGAAATTCAACCAGTCTACGTCGCCTGTCTTCTCAGGGAAGTATGACTTTACACCGGTAAACAGCAGGGTCCCTCCGGCATCAAGTGCCTGACTCATATAAGGCTCCCAGCATGCCATCATATCTATCGAACCATTCTCAAGAGCTGCGACCTGCTCTGATGGAGACAAGTATACTATGTCTATCTTATTTATGTCGACACCCATTTCCTCACACATATTCTGTATTGCCAGCATGAATCCTGCGCCATTCATGATACCCAATTTTTTGCCCTCAAGATCCTTTGCACTCTTGATAGTCTGACCTTTACCAAGTATCAGTCCCTGTGTATTTGAAGTATTGCTGTTCGTCATCAAGGTCTTAAGCTTAACGCCCTGTGCTGCAACCTCGGTACAGGTATACTGCGACTCGGCTGATACCGGAGCCTCACCGCTTGCTATATATGCCGGGAGATCCGAACTAGACTCGATGAGCTTGTTTGTGACATCCAGACCCTCCTCCTCAAAATAGCCTTTTTCTTTTGCTATTACTATCTGTGCAGCCTCCTGTGGATCCGTGACACCATATATTGTGACCGGTATCAGACCTCCATCATCAGACGATGCAGCCGTTGTTCCGCTGCTTTTTCCTGAATCTCCACAGCCTGTCAGAAGAGCCATTCCCATGGCTGCAACTGTAAGTACACTTACGACTTTCTTCGATAATCTTCTGTTTTTCATCATAGTATCCTCCTTATTTTGACCTTTTCTGAAAAGCCCTGAGCTTCCAGTTGTTGATAAGCACTTATACTACTTCTGCTTTTGTATGTCAGAAATGCCGTTACTTTTCGATGGCATTTGTAACATCTGTCTTCCATTTGAGCACTATATGCTCGACAAACTGTATTATACTGAACATTATTATGTAGATCAGACCGATCATTATGATCGCCAGGAACATATCGTCCATCTTAAACCACTGCTTTGCATTGATGATCATATATCCAAGCCCCTTTGATGCGCCCAGCATCTCTGATACCATGAGTGCTCCGAATGTCATTGCCAGTGTGACCTTCATTCCGACAAATATATTCGGTACGGCGTTTGGAAGCATAACCCGTGTAAATATCTGGAACTGCGTTGCCCCCAGGGAAGTCGCCGCACGTATCAGAACCGGTGGTGTATTCTTTAGACCATCGGTTATGTATGGCAGCATAGTCATAAATGTACAATATGCAATAAGTCCTATCTTCGACGACTCTCCGATTCCAAACCATATTATTATGATAGGAAGGAGTGCGTATGGCGGGATAGGTCCGAGCAGATTGATGATCGGTGAAAACCATGCCTCCACAAGTTTCTGATTTGCAAATATAATTCCAACCGTTATCGCCAAAACTCCACCTATCAGAAATCCCAGCAGTATTCTCCTAATTGATACGGAAGCGTGCAGCCACAGCGTGCCATCACCAGCATATTCCACTGCCTTTTTGATGATATCTGTGGGAGCCGGAAGGAACTTTGGATTGAACCACTCATGCATCTGGTTCATCTGTGTAACTATCTGCCATATCGCAAAAAACAGGATCAGTGATGTGATACTCAATATAAGTTCTTTTTTATTTCTTTTCTTTTTCTTCATATCTGCCACCTCAATCACTCGTCAGAGGTATGTCACCCAGCCTCTTTTCAAAATACTCAATATACTTTGCAAAATCCGGGGATTTCATATCTCTTGGTCTGTCCAGTTCAATCTTTACATCACAGTCAACAGCTGCATTCTTCAACACGATCACCCTGTCTGCCAGATACACAGCCTCCTGCACGGAGTGGGTGATAAAAAATATGGTGATCTGGGTCTTTTGAAATATTTTCAGAAGCTCTCTTCTCATATTTTCCCTTGTCATGGCATCCAGTGCTCCGAGCGGCTCGTCCATTAAGATGATCTTTGGTTCATTTGCCAGAGCCCTCGCAATTCCAACTCGCTGCGCCATACCGCCTGACAGCTGTCTCGGATAGTAGTCCTCTATACCGCCAAGTCCAACCATATCTATGTATTTCTTTGCGATCTTCTCACATTCTTCTTTGCTCTTGTGATGCAGTTTCGGTCCCATCATAATATTTTTCTTGACCGTGAGCCACGGCATGAGAGCGTGTTCCTGAAATACCATTCCCGCTCTGCCACTTGCCTTAGTGACCTTTTCACCGAAAATATCTATTTCACCATCAGAAGGTTTGATATAACCGGATATCAGATTGAGCAGTGTCGACTTTCCGCAGCCGGATGGTCCGAGCACACACACAAATTCATTCTCCATGACGTCTATATTGATATCCCGCAAAACATACTGACTTTCTCCATCGTTGAAACTTTCATATTTCTTGCCGAGACCTTTTATCTCAATTGCTTTTTTTCTGTTGGTATCCAGTGCACCTTCCATGGTTGCCACCTCCCGTTATCGCACTATTCTTCAAAACCCATCGCGACTCTCTTCTTTATCATATCCGCCAGCATCTCCGCAGTGTGCTCAACGCCGACGAAACTGGAGTCTATCATTATCTGTCTGCCATTTATGGTTGCCGCCGGCATTCCCGTATAATACTGGTGATAATTGTCTCTCGCCCTGTCAACCTTTGCTATCATATCCTTCGCCTCATTTTCATTCATACCGAGAACCTCTATACAGTTCTTCAGTCGTTTCTCATATGGGGCATATATAAATATATTGATCGTATTTTTCAGGTGTCTCAGTATGTAATCAGAACATCTTCCGACTATGATGCAAGACTTGTCATACGTCGCGATCTCCGAAATGATGCACTGCTGAACGCTGAACAAATAATTCTGCATCTTTGGAGTTCCTATGCCCATCGGATACTTCATCTTAGAATAGGATTTCTCGTCATAATCTGAGAGCTCCTCCCTGGACTTATTCATCTCTCTGCTGGCAAGCTCCACAATATCCCTGTCGTAATATTCAATCTGCAATATCTCAGATAACTTCTTCGCTATCGGACGTCCAAGACTTCCAAACTGTCTTTGGATCGTCACTATATAAATATCATTTGCCATATGTATACATCCTTTCTCAGCTTCCCCAGAAACCTCTGTCTTACTAAAAGTTTCTTGTATCTGATATAAGTGAATATGCCTCCGGTCTTCTGTCTTTCATATATGAGAGCATCATCGCATTGTCCTTGATACAGGAATCTATATCTATATCTGCGTAAATGATCTCCTCCTCATGACCTGCTGCCGCAAGGACATTTCCTCTTGGTCCTATGATCCTGCTCTCACCGTTGAGAGTGGAATCCCCCTCCACACCACATCTGTTTGAACAGATCATGAACACATGATTTTCCACTGCACGGGCTCTCGTGTTGAGTTCCCATATATCAGCTTCAAGATTTCTCCATGCAGCCGAGTCAAATATCACATTGCTTCCCATGAGTGACAATACTCTGGCTGTCTCCGGGAATGAGGTATCATAGCATATCATGTGTCCAGCCTTGCACATCGGCATGTCAAATGTTCCATATTCGCACGTTATGCTCTCTCTCCATGTGAGCTTTTCAAGTCCCCATACATGTATCTTGCGGTAAATGCTGACGATCTTCCCCTCCGGAGATATCGCTATCTGTGAATTGTAAAGTCTTCCCGGCACACCGCTCTTTTCTGAGATACCTGTCACGATATAGAGTCCTGTTGCCTTTGCCACCTTGCACAGATAGTTTGTTGAAGGTCCCGGTATCGGCTCTGATATCTCGTAGTATTTCTCACCAAGTATTGTCGGACTGTATCCTGTCGTTGCCAGTTCAGGAAAACATATGGCAAGTGCACCCTTGGTCGATGCCTCCTTACAGAAATCCGCCATCTTCTTAAGATTTGCCTTCACATTTCCAAGTTCACAATCCATGTTCACCGCTGCCGCCTTAAAAATCTTTTTGTTCATAATACATACGCCTCTCTTTCTTCTCTTTTTGTCTCTTTGCTTTCTCTGTCCCATTCTTTGAATTTTTCTTTGATTCTTCCTCTGGTATCTTTTATTTATTTCCAACATGGGTCATCCCATATCTTCAATCTTGTTCCTTCACCTGATCCAAGCGCCTTCTGATAGAGCCTATAGCCCCATGCCAGGTCAAACAGCACCTGCCCGCTTGTCACAAATATCTCTTTTCTGTCATGCTCTATTCTGCCATCAGCCTTTCCTCTGACCACATCCCCCATACTTATCTGGGAACGGAGATCAGGCATAAGACCGTCCTCCATGAGCTTATACATTTTTCCCCAGCCGTTGTTCGCCTTGAGTATACTTCCAACTCCCAGCGCCTCGTCGTAGTAAGCCATGTGCATTTTCGTGTTGTCAAAGCACAGCCCATTTTTCAACCAGAAATCATCATCCGCTTCTATCGGGGATGTCAGCAGTACACATGCGCCGTCCTTTATCCATTCATTCTTTATATAGAGTGGATCCTTTGGTGAAGCTGCTATGCTCACCACATCTCCCGCAGCTATGCATTCTTCCATGGATAAAACAGCCTCCGCATTAATTCCGGTCTCCTGTTTCACCCACTCTGCAAATTTCTCGGCATGCTCTATATGTGCCGCCTTACAGTATATTTTCTGTACTCCAGGCAAAACCGAATGTATGGCAAGCACCGTTGCCCTTTGAACCGGTCCGGTTCCAATGAGTGCCGCTGTCCTCGCATCCTTATTTCCGAAATATCTGAGGAACACCCCTGGAATACATCCCGTTCTCATGGAACTTATCAGGTTGCCCGACATATACGAGATCGGCTCACAGCTCTCCGGATCATTCAAGGTTATCATAAGTACTGATCTCGGAAGTCCTCTGTGTCCCGTACCACTTCTCTCCGCACACATGAAAATCACCTCCCAGATATGCCGGCATCGCTATAAATCTTCTCTCCGGTCCTGCCACCGGCATCCCAGGAAATCTTGTTTCCTTTGGGAACACAATGGACAGTCCGTGTTCATTGTGATTCAGCCCACCCATAAGGTAATCTCCATCACTCAGTATGCCAAATACCTCCTCGCAGGTATCTATACATTCCGAAGCATTCAGTACCCCTGCTTTCACAAGGTCGTCCTCTGACAAAAACAGAAACTCTGTCTTGCTCATAATCTCCTCCTATCTGACACATTCAAAATATGTCCTGAAAATCTCCTGCACTGTAAGTTCATCACTGCCCCTCAATATACTCTCTATAATCTCTTCCTGCTGTGTGGTGCTTAAGCACCGCTCCGTCACACTCCGGAACTTGTCCGTGAGCTGTCTCTCTGTATATCCGGCCGGATCATCAAAATCACCATGCGCATGGAATACCTCCCTCTCTATCACCTGCCCGTCATTCTTTACGACTCTCACCATTCCGCCCCGGACATCCGGAAGCAGTTCGTTATATCTGTCATCCTCCCTTAGAGAAATTTTTGATGCCAGCTCCTGAATGTCACTTTTATTATGCAGCGCCCTCTCTATATCTTCGGGATATAAACGCCCCTCCGACAACTGGATAGCCAACGATACCGGCGTAGAGAATTTCGCCGCCAGAACATTTGTCACATGCTGATCTGAGATCATTGCCGCTTTCTTATATGTAGATACCTGTATCTCCTTCACATCCTCCTTGGTGAGCCCTTCCTTCATCAGTTGTTCTATCACATCCACAAATGGGTGTATGAATCTGCATCCTGAATGTACCTTGAAATAATTCTTCGCTATGTACCAGCCTATGTCATCGTCATCAGCCAGATTGTCCTCTATGACTTTTGTTCCTGTTATCTTCCCGTACACGCTTCTTATCAGTTCCTCACTGCTCTTCACATTGTTGTTTGACATGTAAAGTGCATTCTTGGCATTTACCGCCGCGATTCCAGGATAATAGTCATGTATTGTACTTCCCTCAAATACCGACTGCCACGTCGATACCTCCGGGAGCACTTCGCATGTCATGAGGTAATTTACAAATTTCTCCTCAGTCATGTCAGTCATGAGCCCTTCCACAACCGCCGCCCCAGCATTCATGATGGTTCCGTGCCCCAACATGTCATTTGTAAATCTAACCGAACGCCCCCACCTTGATGCAAGCTCATATGCACAAATGAAAATCCTTAAAGCATCTTTATATGTAAGATCTGCTCTCTCTCCAGCTTCAACCAAGAGTAGCGGAACTATGTGACATGCCGGATGCCCTATAGAAAATCTGTTTCCCTCATAAAGCTCTGTCGACACCATAGCCGACGAACTTTTCAGCACCGCCTCATATATATCTGGTGGAAGCTTATCCCCCGACATTCCGTTCACTATACAGCCCACGGAATCCAGCAGGATCCATCTCGCCCTAGTCTTTATTTCATCTGGTATATCTTCATAAGACATTTGTTTTATCCACTTGATCTGATCTGTAACATATCGTCTCATATCATGCATATTCTTTCCTCCTGCCTTTGTTAAAATACAGCGGCTGTCAGATATAAAGAAAAGGAGCCTCTCCCTAAAGAGTGGCTCCTTTGCCTGATCAACTGCATTTCGTTTTCGTTGGGCACATAATATCAGTGCTCGTATAGATTGTCAAATCACCATTTTTCAATTTTCTATACCCTGGCAGATATGCAGTCCGCGTATGTATACCTTGCAGGTATGGCATCTGTTATTTTACCTATTCTTTTAGTTATTCTTTTATCTCCTTCGACTTCACGTAATCTATAAACTTTCTTGCAGACTCTGACAGATTGTGGAAGTTCTTCCACACGATTACCGATCCCGTTGTCATGGTAGGATTCACAATCTCCTTCACGGCAGCACAGCTGTAATCCAGAATGGACTGCGCAGACTTTGGGCAGAGCATTGTCCCTATGCCATTTTTGACGAGAGACACACCATTTACCAGAGACGAATACCAGCATACAACCTTCGGCTCGGCGCCTATCATCTCAAACCACGTCTTTATCTGCTTCTCGTGTATTCCCCTCGACGGAAGTATAAGCGGTTCGTCTCTGAGATCCGCAAGCTCTATCTCTATCGTTGTCCTGTTCTTCTGCGACAGAGGATTTCTGTTAGGTATATATGCGATCCATGTATCCTCCTGAAGCCTTACTCTCTCATAATACTGGCTGTTCACAGGCTCCCTCACAATTCCCATATCAAGCAGCCCCTTGTCCACCATCCGTATGATCTCCTCGGAATTGTTGTTCACTATTTGATAAGTCACATCTGGATAAATCTCATGAAATCCTGCCACCCATTTCGGAAGTTTCTCTGCACTTAAGGTCTCTATAGTCCCTATCCTTATCTTGCCTCCGGCTCCATTGTACCTCTCCGCCATCTGGCTTCTGGTCTTGTCCACCAACGATATGACCTCCTGCGCCCTCTCCCTGAAAAAGTGCCCGGCCTCCGTGAGCTGCAGCCTGCCGTTATCCCTCGTGAACAATTCCACGCCCAGTTCCTCCTCCAGCTTTCTGAGCTGCCTGCTGAGCGGCGGCTGTGAAATGTGTAGTTCCTCAGCCGCCTTCGATATGTTCTCATACTCCGCTATCTGTAAAAAATAATTCATATCTCTTATATCCATATGCCATCATTCCTTTTCGGTATAGTTATGCATATAGTATATCTTTTTAGTATTTTAAGCACAATTTTCTAAACTAAGAAATCATGCGGGATAACTTTATTTTATTATGAATAATTAAATCCGTTACTGCAGATTTTGTCTACATACCATATCTGAGCTTCAGTCTGATCTTTATTTTCATAGCACTTCCAACTGCATAGAGCTTCTCCGCAAACACATACAGGGTTCTTACCTCGCTCTTTGTCAACGGCTCTTCTGATCTTACACCTTCCTGACTTGCATTTTCCGATCTTGTACTCTCCCGCTACTGTTATCATTCTACACCTGGTCTGAATCGACATCTTTCTCAACAACCCAGGAGCTGCCTGATTACATTCCACCACACAGGAATCATTAAAAGCATGACAACCATCACACACGCCCTCGCATCATTTGCACTTATCTGCTCCTGCATGACAAGTGATACGATATGTTATTTTATTGTTACAGTTCCTCCAGAGCATCAAAATAATTCTCCATCCACTGAATCTGCCTGGCTGTTCTCTCATCAGCCGCATCTGGCGTCTCTATGTCCTCCGGCCACTCATCACCCTCAGAAAGTTCCTGAACTGTAAGCCAGTTGTCCGCAGCCTCAAACTGTATAGTTCTCCCGTCATCGCTCTCCAGGCTCACCAGCACCATCAGCGGTTCACCCGGAAGTCTCTCCTCACAGCCAAAATCTGCCTCGTCTATTCTCTTTATTGTCCACATATAATCACACCTCTTCTCTGTTCTTTTACGCTTTCTCTATTACCGTTATTATACAATTTTATTCTAAAACTCCAATCGTCAATCCAACTTTTCTGAATTGCCTCACGGGTTCATTTGCACCTGGCACCTCGAGTCTTTTATAGTTTGCGAATATCCGTATAAATAGAAAAACCCTTTGAGAAAAAGATTTTTTCTCTCTCAAAGGGCAAGTTGAAAAACTGGAATTTATTTACTTTTCTTCACAACCGGATTCTTAGAAAACATATCGTTTATTCATAATCCAATTATAAACACTCCGAAAAGTGACCATATAATAAACCCTGTCATATTGTTTCTCCTTACAAATCGAATTAAAAGCCACCATAATGAGACAATGTCTCTGTTGCAAATTCTGTACCAACTCTCATAGCCTCGTAAATATCACCTGTTAACATATGAGAACACACAAAGCCTGCATGGTAGCTATCTCCGCAACCAGTAGTATCAACTATTTCTAAAGCTTCATCAGCTGGGACAAAATACTTTTCACCATTATAATATGTAACACTTCCTTTATCAGCTAAAGATGCATTAAATAGTCCTTTATACTTCTTGGAAAATGCTTCAAATATCGGAAGAATTGATTCCTCTCCACTAATCAGGAAATAATCTATATATGGTGCATATTTTTCCATCTCCTTAAAATTACGATATTCTACAAAATCCACAGCCAATCTGAAGTTATTATTCTTTTTTAAATCTATAATTTGTTCAAAACAGCCTGCCCAGAAATGTATAAATACAACCTCTGATTTTTTTATAAAGTCCAATTCATCTTGATTCAATATCATTTTATCAACAATATCACCCGTCCATGAATCATCTTTGTAATATCTGTCACCGTCAGCCGTAAGATATGTACGATTATTTGCAGTTACTTTATCCTCTTCAACTCTTACATGGCTTACATCTATTCTCTTATCAGAAACAGAATCCATAATAAATTTTGCATAGGAATCCTGTCCAACCGCACCCAATATTGAAACATTAAACTCCTCAAATTTTGATGCATGAACTGCAAAATTAAGGGCTTCACCACCTGCACGCAATTCATCTGTTCCATCAAAAACATCTACACAGAGGCACGGAAGTGCCACTAAATTTATCATTCTTGTACCTCCCTAAATTCCGATTGAGATTTCACCTGTTTTAAGAGATTTAATAACTGTTATATTTTGTTATTAAATTCTCCGCAATCCCTTGAAAACACTGGATTTATCGCAGGTGAGTTTTTTCTTAGACTTTCCCTTATGTTATATCTTCCCATATGGATTTACGAACTCTGATAAGGGAAAAACAAGGGAAAGAAAATTCTCTAAACAGTATAACACAAAATGAAAACGACATGGTGAACTGATTGAAATGCTTCTACTCATATCTCCATTTACATTTTATTATTTCTACAATTTAGAAATTCGCACTATTATTTGTAAATGGAGATTGATTCATCTAAAATTATTTTATTGTCGACTGTATTTTACTGCTTTCACGACTGTTTCAATGCCATTAATTGTTAATGCCAAAATGATGATTGAGAGAAATACCTTATTAAAATGTATAAAAACATGTGAAATAACTTCTGCATCCGTTCCAAATAACTGCTCAATACCATCAAAAAATCCACTATTCATAATCCTATCATTTAACAGCCAAATGCTTGTTAATGCTCCATCAATAATATTGGTGATAATGGTAACAAGCATCACCCTTCTTCCGGATTATCTGACAAGCCAATCGGCTCCCTGTTATAATACCCATAAATACGCATATACTATCTATATCTCTATACGCATTGAATAAGACAACTTGTTTATAATAATGTCTTGTGTACAAGACAATATTGATATATAATTATCTCATATAGAAAGAGGTGACATATATTATGAATCGAGATACTTTAAAACAAATCATGATTGATCAAAAAGATATTTATCTCAACAATCCATTAATAACAAGACAATATTTTCTAGAAACCAATGTCAACTATTGCTTTGTTGGTATCAGAAGAACCGGAAAGTCATATATGATGTATCAACAAATAAAACAATTAGAAGCCGATGGAATTCCCCTATCCCAAATTATTTATGTAAATTTTGAAGATGAGCGTCTTTTGGAAATGACTGCTGAAGATTTAAATCTCATTTTAGAAATTGGATTAGAAATATCTGAAACTGATATCAAACCATATTTATTTTTAGACGAGATTCAAAATATTAACGGATGGGAGAAATTCGTTCGCAGAATTGCAGATATGAAGTATCGAATCAATATTACCGGCAGTAATAGTAAAATGCTAAGCAGCGAAATAGCTTCCACTTTAGGCGGGCGTTTTGTTATTATGAATATTTATCCATATTCTTTCTCTGAATATCTTATTGCAAATAATATGACAAAGAATTACCTGGATGTTATTAGCACCAAAGACAGGGCAGATGTCCAAAATCAATATAACAAATATGTAACCTATGGAGCATTTCCAGAATTAGTTGAGATAAGAAATAAACGAGCTTTTTTAAACAGCATCTATCAAACTGTGTATCTCGGTGATATTATAACCAGAAATAAAATCACCAATGATTTTGCAATAAGGCTGATCTTAAAGAAAATTGCAGAATCTGTCACAAAACCTTTATCGTATAACCGACTGACTAATATATTAAAAAGTAGTGGAATGTCTATCGGTAAACAAACCGTAATAAACTATGTCAGCTATATGACAGACTCCTACCTGCTCTTTACTCTGCAAAACTATGCCGCCAAACTTGTAGAAAAAGAGACTTCTCCTAAGTATTACTTTATGGATACCGGACTTCTAGGACTTATGCTGCTAGACTGCAAATCTGCTCAGCTGGAAAATCTTGTTGCAATCGAACTGATACGACGTTATGGTACCGAAAATGTCTATTTCTTTGAGAATAATGTAGAAATTGACTTTTATGTACCATTAGACAATCTTGCTATTCAGGTCAGTATGCAGGTTCTGGATAACATAGATACAAGAGAACGTGAAACCAGAGCCTTTGTGAAGCTAAATAATTTTATCCCCAACGCCAAATGTATTCTCATTACTAATAGCGAAGAGGCGGTGATTGATTGCGATGGGATCAATATTGAGGTAATTCCTATTTGGAAATGGTTGTTGGATAACTAATCGAGTAGGAGGCTGTGATTAACCATCGTCCTCTCACAGCACCGTACGTACCGTTCGGTATACGGTGCTTTCAATAGTTGACGTGCACGGACTGGTAAGCTGTGGCTAAACATCTTCATTTTAACCTTACTCCTTTACAATACTGTTTTATTTCTCAGACAGCATCCTCTCCAGCTTTTTCTTTCCGGTCTCATAGTCTGTAAACACTATTCCCTCCATGCCAAGCTTTCTGCCACCCTCGATATTCTCCAGTCTGTCATCTATGAACACACATTCTTCCGGATTCAGATTATATTTGTCAAACAGACACTGATAGATACCGGCATCAGGCTTTATCATCCCAACCATAGCTGAAATGACT
>OHDT01000705.1_pt1 | contig 17413 bp, 15 predicted proteins | sample 1567061 | NCBI WGS metagenome assembly OHDT01 (sample SAMEA3879506, study PRJEB24766) | human gut metagenome | biome: human-associated habitat; feature: feces | place: USA | collected 1985/1987
GTAGATCTTGGTATCATAGTAAGCGGTCAGGAACTTAGCAGCATCGTCACGGCTGAAGCCGAAGGTCATCTGGGTCAGGTCGTTGGTACCGAAGCTGAAGAAGTCAGCTTCCTTAGCGATCTCACCTGCGGTCAGGGCGGCACGCGGGATCTCGATCATGGTGCCAACTTGGTACTTCATGTCAACGCCAGCGTCAGCGATCAGCTTGTCAGCAGTCTTGACGATGACGTCCTTGACGTACTTCAGCTCCTTCACTTCGCCAACCAGGGGCACCATGATGTGCGGGGTGATCATCTTGCCGGTCTCAGCAGAAACCTTGATGGCAGCCTTGATCACAGCATTGGTCTGCATCTCGGCAATTTCCGGATAGGTAACGGCCAGACGGCAGCCACGATGGCCCATCATGGGGTTGAACTCATGCAGGCTGACAACAACGTTGTTCAGCTCTTCGGTGGTCATGCCCATATCCTTTGCCAGGGCTTCGATATCCTCAGCCTTGGTGGGCAGGAACTCATGCAGAGGCGGGTCCAGATAACGGATGGTCATCGGACGATCGCCCATGATGCGGTACATAGCGGTAAAGTCAGCTTCCTGGAACGGCTCAACCTTAGCCAAGGCAACCTTGCGCTCTTCAACGGTACGTGCGCAGATCATCTCACGCACAGCAGCAATACGATCCTCAGCGAAGAACATATGCTCGGTACGGCACAGGCCAATGCCTTCAGCGCCCATATCGACAGCGTTCTGTGCATCGCGCGGGTTATCGGCGTTGGTCATAACCTTCATCTGGCGTGCTTCGTCAGCCCAGCTCATAAAGCGCTTGAAGTTAGCGTTCTCGGTGGAAGCGACGGTAGCGATCTGGCCTTCGTAGATGTTGCCGGTAGAGCCATCAATGCTCATCCAGTCACCCTCATGGAAGGTGTGGCCGTTAATGGTGATAACCTTTGCATCGTAATCGATAGCAACATCGTTATCATTGCCGCAGCCGGAAACACAGCAGGTACCCATGCCACGTGCAACAACAGCTGCGTGGCTGGTCATGCCGCCGCGGACGGTCAGGATGCCCTGAGAAACCTGCATGCCGACGATATCTTCGGGGCTGGTTTCCAGACGGACCAGAACGACCTTCTTCCAAGCTTCGTCCTTGACCTTCTCTTCAGCATCTTCAGCGCTGAAGACAACGCGACCGCAGGCAGATCCCGGAGAAGCGGCCAGGCCCTTGCCGATTGCTTCAGCAGCCTTCAGGGCAGCAGCGTCAAACTGCGGGTGCAGCAGGGTATCCAGCTGCTTGGGCTCAACGCGCAGTACAGCGGTGCGCTGATCGATAACGCCCTCATCAACGAGGTCGCAGGCGATCTGCAGAGCAGCCTGTGCGGTGCGCTTGCCGTTACGGGTCTGCAGCATAAAGAGCTTGCCATCTTCGATGGTGAACTCCATGTCCTGCATATCCTTGTAGTAGTTTTCCAGGCGGGTTGCGATCTCAACGAACTGATCGTAAACCTCAGGCATTTCCTCGTGCAGCTTGCTGATCGGGGAAGGAGTACGGATGCCGGCAACGACATCTTCGCCCTGAGCATTGATCAGGTACTCGCCCATCAGCTTCTTTTCGCCGGTAGCGGGGTTACGGGTGAAAGCAACACCGGTGCCGGAACGCATGCCGGAGTTACCGAAAGCCATCTGCTGAACGTTGACAGCAGTGCCCCACTCGTAGGGGATTTCGTTCATCTTGCGGTAAACGTTGGCGCGCGGGTTATCCCAAGAACGGAAGACGGCCTTGACAGCGCCGATCAGCTGTTCTTTCGGATCCTGCGGGAACTCTTCGCCCTGCTTCTCCAGGTAGATGGCCTTGAACTCCTTGACGAGTTCCTTCAGGTCCTCAGCGTCCAGCTCGATATCCTGCTTAACGCCCTTGCGCTCTTTCATAGCGTCGATACGCTCTTCAAAGAAGCTCTTGCCCAGCTCCATGACAACGTCAGAGTACATCTGGATGAAGCGGCGGTAGCAGTCATATGCAAAACGGGGGTTAGAAGTCTTCTTTGCCAGACCTTCAACAGCCTGGTCGTTCAGGCCCAGGTTCAGGATGGTATCCATCATGCCGGGCATAGACTGACGTGCACCGGAACGAACGGAAACCAGCAGCGGGTTCTCGATATCGCCGAACTTCTTGCCAGTCTGCTCTTCCAGGATTCCCATGTACTTGAAGATGTCAGCCTTGATCTCATCGTTGATCTCACGGTTGTCAGCATAGTACTGGGTGCAGGCTTCGGTGGTGATGGTGAAGCCCTGAGGAACCGGCATGCCGGCATGGGTCATTTCTGCCAGACCAGCGCCCTTGCCGCCCAGAATGTTCTTCATGGTCGTCTGGTCGCCGCCAAATGCGTCATGGCCCTCTTTGAACAAATACAAAAACTTCTTGCTCATAGGTTACCTCCAACAAAATTACGGTTTCTTCCCGGTGTGCCGCGCACACCCGCAAAATAAGAATTTTCTCTCTTGCAAAGTCCATTATAACAGACTCAGCCCGGAATTTCCAGTACATTGTTAAATAAATGGCGAATATTTTCGCCGAAAATCTTACAAAGTTTTGGGGTCAGGCTCTTGCAATTTGACCAAAAATGCGGTAAATTATAATGGGTGAGAAGTTGGGAAATATTATTTTATTACATTCTGCAACACTTTTTTCAATTCATCCCGCCCCGGCAGGCTTCAGCCCTGTTCCGGGGCTTTTTTGTAGGGCCGTATACTCTTTTGGCCCAAAACAGAAAGGGGTATTTTTATGTCCGAAGCGAAAGCCAAATACCTTGCCGCCAAAGCGGCCTTTGAAGAAACTTTTGAAAAGCACCTGCAGAACGGTGTGGAGTTCATCAGCGACCAGGTTTTTATTGACCCCGAAGTTGAGATTGCACCCGGCGCAGTGATCCTGCCGGGCTGCATCCTGCGCGGCAAAACCGTCATCGGGGCAAACTGCGTCATCGGCCCCAATACCTTATTGGAGAACACCATTGTTGAGGCCGGTTCCACCGTGAACGCCAGCCAGTGTTATGACAGCCATCTGGGCCCCAACAACAAGATTGGCCCCTTTACCCATGTGCGCACCGGCACCGTGACGGATGAGGGCGTGCACCTGGGCGCTTATGTGGAAACCAAGAACGCCAACTTTGCCGAGGGCAACACTGTCAGCCACCTGACTTACATTGGCGATGCCGATGTGGGCAAGTACTGCAACTTTGGCTGCGGCACCGTAACCTGCAACTATGACGGCGAGGGCAAGTACCGCACCACCATCGGCGATTATGCGTTCATCGGCTGCAACACCAACCTGGTGGCGCCGGTCAAGGTGGGCAGCCGCGCCTTTACCGCTGCCGGTTCCACCATCGGCCACGATGTGCCGGACGGTGCCCTGGGCATTGAGCGCGCCAAGCAGGCCGAAGTTGCCGCCTGGGGCGCCAAGAAGCTGGAAAAATACGTTGCCAAAAAACAGAAGCTGGAAGCCGAAAAGAAAAACGATTGATGCCCCCTGACCTGCTGCAAGGAGGATTGCTGCCATGGCCATTTTGGAACGCACCCTGACCGGGGATTTTACCACCATCCTGACCGAGCTGGACGCTGTTGTAAAACAAAGCGTTTCGGCCACGCTGGAAGGTTCCAGTGATTTCAACTTCAGCACCGGCCGCTGTGCCGTGCGGGTATACGAACGCTACAGTGCCATTGGCAATGGCCGTGTTACCATGAGCCTGACCCTGCTGGAAGCTGACGGGCAGATCCGGCTTTCCGCCATCACATCCGGCGGCAGCCAGGCTGTGTTTTTCAAGGTCAACACCTTCGGTGCAGAATCCTTCCTGGATACCATCCGGGACACAGTGGAACGCTTTGCCCCTGGTGCACACTAAAATCACAAAATTACTATAAGGATTTTTACTATGGGACTATTTGGAGGTGGTTCCGGGGCAGACTGGCTGATTGCCGGTCTGGGCAACCCGGAGCCGAAATGACGGCACCCGCCACAACACTGGTTTTGCCGCGCTGGATGCGTTGGCCGAAGCCTGGGGGTGCGAGATCAACAAAAGCAAATGGCAGGGCCTTTACGGCATTGCCCAGGTGGACGGCCGCAAAGTGATGCTGCTAAAGCCGCTGACCTACATGAACCTGAGTGGCCAGAGCATCGCCCCCGCCGCGGCATTTTACAAGATCCCGCGCAACCACATTATTGTGTTGTGCGATGACATTGCACAGGAGCCGGGGCACATCCGCATCCGGCCCTCCGGTTCTGCTGGCGGGCACAACGGGCTAAAGAGCATTATCGCTTCCACCGGCGGCGAGGATTTTTACCGCATCCGCATTGGCGTTGGCGCCAAGCCGCGCCCGGATTATGATCTGGCTGACTGGGTGCTGGGCAAGTTCCCGCCCGATGACGCCAAGCTTGTGACCGGCCGCCACACCGACGTGGAAGCCGCCTGCCGCCTGTTGATGGCCGGCAAGCTGGGCGAAGCGCAGAATAAATTCAACCACTGAGCGCGGATAGGCGTTCCGTAGGGGCGCACAGTGTGCGCCCATTCCTGTTTTCTGTGTAAGATGCCCGCAAAGGAAGCGTTCTCACTTCAAATTTGCAATCCATCATTACACGGGATGTGGTTTAATGGAACACCTGCAGGGGTGTGCGCACTGTGGAAAACTTTGCCGATGGTGATAAACGCTGCAAATGATTTGTAGGGGACGATGCTCGTCATCGTCCCGTGGGTCTTTCCGCAAATCCCATCATGGCATTGGTCCAATCGTTTCGGAACGGTCAAGACCGTTCCCTACGGATCGGCTTATGGGTCATTCATCTATTTTCAAACATCTGCCAACCTAATATCTCCTGAGCGGCGCAAACGCGCCGCGGTCCACCACCATTATTCATTATTCTCTATTCTTTTTTAATTCGCTTTCCAATTCCTCATTCCTAATCAACTCCTAACTCCTAACTTCAACGAAAGGAGTCCCTCATGTCTCCCGATATTTTACTTTTTATCAGTGACCAGCACGCGCCGCAGTATCAGGCGGGCGGGCAGATGCCGGTGGATACACCCAACTTGGCAGCGCTGCGGGGACAGGGCACCGCGTTTGACGCTGCATATACCCCCTGCCCGCTCTGCGTTCCGGCGCGCATGGCCATGCTCAGCGGGCTGGCTCCGCACCATACCGGCATTTTTACCAATAACGATACCCTGCCTCAAACAACGCCCACTTTCCTGCATGCGATGGCAGCTGCCGGGTACGAAACCGTGCTGGTGGGCCGGATGCACTTTATCGGCCCCGACCAGCGCCACGGCTTTACCCGCCGTGTGGCCCCGGATTTTACCAACAGCGGATGGGTGCGCCCACAAAAAACGCTGGAACAGGATTTCGGCGTGCATACCCAGACGATGGGCTATAAATGGTGCATTGATGTGGTCGGCGGCGGCGCTTCGCCCGTTGTGTGTTATGACGATATGGTGCTGGATGCTCTGGAACAGTACCTTGCCCAGCCCCACAGCAAACCGCAGCTCATTGTGGTGGGCACCTATGGCCCGCACTTCCCGTATGTTGCACCGCCGGAGCTGTTTTTGAAGTACCTGAAAACCGCCCAGCTGCCCGCCACCTGGCAGGGGAATGAACCCTGGCTGAACGCCCAGCAGCGTAATTTGCAGGAACCCAACACCCGTGCGGAAATCGTGCTGGCCTGCCAGGCTGCCTATAAAGGATTGGTGGAGCACACGGATGGCCTGATCGGCCGTGCGCGCGCCGCCTTTGATGTGTTCACCCAAAACCGCGGTACCCCTGCACTGTTCGGCTATCTTTCCGACCACGGCGATACCGTGGGCGAACACGGAATTTATGGCAAAAAGTCCTTTTTTGAAAAGTCCGTCCGCATCCCCATGGTGTTTGCGGGCAGCGGCGTGGCGGCTGGTCAGCGGATAACAGCACCTGTCAGTCTGCTGGACCTTGGCCCCACCGTGTGTGATTGGGCCGGGGCAGATCCGCTGCCGGAACCCGATGGCCAGAGCCTTGTTGCCGTGCTGCGCGGTGAATCCGCCGATGCTGACCGCACCGTGTGGAGTGAAATTGTGGACAAGTTGCCGCAGGGCGGCTGGACCTACAGCTGCATGGCCCGCCATGGGCAGCAGAAGTTCATCACCTGCCACCGGGACGAAATCCACAACCAGCTGTTTGATGTGATTGCTGACCCGAACGAAACCACCAACCTGGCCGATGCCCAGCCGGACGAAACCGCCGCCTTTGCCGCAGCTGCCGCCCGCAGAGTGGATTTTGCTGCCGCCGAAGCGCTGCAAAAACGTCATGCGGCTGCCGCCGCTGTACTGGCCAAAGCGGAAACCGGGGCCGGCGGTGATGACCGCGAACGCTACCGTGATTATCCCAGCGCCGCCAAGGAAGCCCCGCAATACTGCGTGACCAACCTGACCAGCGCACCGGGAAAAAGCCAGACCTACGAATTTTACGGCCTGCCGGATGTAAACAACTGACCCCAACCAACAACAGGAGGATACAAATGAGCCAATACGGATTTTTGTTTGACCTGGACGGCGTCATCGTGGACACCGCCAAATATCACTTTCTGGCCTGGAAGCGCCTGGCCGATGAGCTGGACATTCCCTTTACCGAGCAGGACAATGAGCGCCTGAAAGGCGTCAGCCGGATGGCCAGTTTGGAGATCATCCTGGAGATCGGCAACCGCACAATGACCGAGGATGAAAAGCAGGCCCTCTGCCAGCGCAAGAACGACTGGTATGTGGAGTACATCAAAAAGCTGGAAAAAAGCGAACTGCTGCCCGGTGTGGAGAACTTTTTGAAGCAGGCACATGCGGCAGGCATCAAGATAGCCCTTGGCTCCGCCAGCAAAAACAGCCCGCTGATTTTGGACCGACTGGGCATTACCGAACTGTTTGACGCTGTGGTGGATGGAACCCGCGTGAGCCGCGCCAAGCCCGACCCCGAAGTATTTGTGACCGGTGCCGAAGATCTTGGTATCGACCCCGAATACTGCGTGGTGTTTGAGGACGCCGTGGCCGGTGTTCAGGCCGCCCACAATGCGGGCATGAAAGCCGTTGGCATTGGCAGCCCCGAAATTTTGGGCCAGGCTGAACTGGTCATCCCCGGTTTTGCCAACGTGACGGTGAACGACCTGCTGCAGAAGCTGGAGAACGTATGATGCCGGTTGGAGTATTGACGGATTGCAGCTGCGTGCTGATCGGCGGGCTGCTGGGCACTGTGCTTGGCAGCCGCTTTACCCTCGCCCTGCGGGAAAAATTGACGATGGTGCTTGGTTTTGCTTCTATGGCCATTGGCATTAACTCCATCGTGAAAGCCAACCAAATGACCCCCGTGGTCATTGCCGTGATTTTTGGTACTCTGTTGGGTGAGCTGCTCCATTTGGAAGAGCACATCACCCATGTGTTTGGCGCTGTCACCCGCAAACTGCCGCACGATGAAGCTAACTTTGATATGGAGCGTTACATCACCGTTGTGGTGCTGTTCTGCGCCAGCGGGTTTGGCATTTATGGCGTGCTGGTAGAGGGGATGAGCGGCAGCCCCGCCGTGCTGCAATCCAAGGCTGTGTTAGATCTGTGCACCGCTGCAGTGTTTGCCGTCACGCTAGGCGTGGCGGTGGCAGTGATCGCGTTGCCCATGCTGGCGGTCATGCTGGCGCTGTTCTTTGCGGCCGGGGCCATTGCACCGTTTGTCACGCCCGAAATGCTGCAGGATTTTATCAGCTGCGGCGGTGTGCTGACCATTGTGGCCGGTATGCGGGTCAGCGGCATCAAGCAGTACCTCATCGCTAACATGATCCCGGCACTGCTGCTGGTGCTGCCAGCATCGGCAATCTGGCAGACCCTGATGGTGTAACCACAATGCAATAAAATACGGGCGGCGAAAGCTGCCCGATAGGGGAGAGAGCAAGATGAACCAAGCCAAACAGGCAGTCAACCCGTATTTGCCATCCTATGAGTATGTGCCGGACGGCGAACCTCATGTGTTCAATGGCCGAGTGTATGTATACGGCAGCCATGACCGCTTTGGCGGGAATGATTTCTGCCTGAACGATTATGTCTGTTGGTCTGCCCGCGCGGATGACCTTGCCAACTGGCGGTACGAGGGCACCAGTTACCGCAGCGTGCAGGATCCCCTGTGTGCTGAAGGCAGTACTGCCATGCGCCTGTTTGCCCCCGATGTGCAGCGCGGCGGAGATGGCCGCTATTATCTGTTCTATGCACTGGAATTCTGCGGGCGCATCTCGGTGGCGGTGTCGGAATCCCCGGTGGGGCCATTCCAATTTTATGACCATGTGCATTACCCGGATGGAACCCTGTTGGGCGCGAAAGAAGGGGACGCTTTCCAGTATGACCCCGGCATTTTTGTGGACGATAATGGTCGGGTATATCTTGTCAGCGGTTTCTGCCCCATTCCAGGCATCAACCCCAAGTTTGCTGCCATGAATCTGGTTACCAAGGGCTGCCAGCTTATTGAACTGGCAGACGATATGTGTACCGTGCGCGAAGCCCCACAGATCGTTCTGCCCCAGCAGGCGGATGCTGAGGGGACCGAATTTGCGGAGCACCCGTTTTTTGAAGCACCGTCCCTGCGCAAAGCGAATGGCCGTTATTATCTGATCTATTCTTCCACCCAGAATCACGAACTGTGCTATGCTGTGGCGGATAAGCCCCAGGGCGTTTACCATTACGGCGGAACCATTGTTTCTAACGGCGATATTGGGCTGGATGGCCGCACTGTGCCCTGCAATTATACCGGTACCAACCATGGCAGTATTGTGGAGATCAACGGTCAGTGGTATGTGTTCTACCACCGTCAGACCAACCGCACGCCCTATTCCCGCCAGGGTTGCGCCGAAAAGATCACGCTTTTGCCGGATGGCAGTATTCCCCAGGTGCGGGTCACTTCCTGCGGGCTGAACGATGGCCCGCTGAAAAGCGGATACAGCTACCCTGCGGGTATTGCCTGTTGCCTGCAAACCGCCAACGGTGCCGGCCCCTATCGCGCCAAAACCACCATCGGCGAAGAGCACCCCTACATCACCCAGGATGGCCCTGACGGCGATATTTTTGCCCAGCAGTATGTTGCCAACCTGCGCGATGGCTCCAACGCGGGCTACCGCAGCTTTTTGCTGCATCCCGGTACCAATCTTACAGTTACCTATCGCTGCACTGGCGATGGTACGCTGGAAATTGCCGCAAAGGAAAGTGGTGCCTTGGCCCTTGTATTCCCGGTAACTGCCAGCAATACCTGGCAGACTGCGATGGGCACTTTGCAGCTGGATGGCGAACAGGAATTGTGGTTCACCTACCGCGGCACAGGCGCACTGGACCTGCGCGGTTTCAAATTGTGAAATATGCGGAATTTGGCAAAAGTGCGGTCTACCTACTTGCCAAATAGGAAAAAAAGAATATACTGATGTAAAACGAAACGGAGTTGGCAGCCTCATCATCCCTGCCATCCCCGCCGCGTTTTATAAAAACCGCTCTTCTGCCAGCTCCGCGGCAGTTTTTTCGCACTGGCGCAGGTAGACGGCATAATTTTCGGCCGCTTTCTGGAAGATCTCGGCGCAGTGGGTGCTTTGTTCCGCCAAGGTCGGCACATCAAAAAGCCAGCGCAGGTCATCCGCAGGAGAGGTACGGTCTTTTACAAATTGGGAAATCAGCATCCGGGGTACGTGGTTATAGAACTGGTCACCCACGCGGTCGTCTTCATTGGGGCCATAGGGCACGGTAAACTGTGCATAGTCGGTCAGGCACTGGGCAACATCGCTCCGATGCAGCAGCCCATAATAGGCAACCGTGTAGGCGATGCTCTGCTGTACCGCGTCCACGGTTCCATCCCGCCAGCAGCGGGCAATCAAATCCAGCAAAAAGGCGTACGGCTTGATGTTGGAACAGTTGATAAGCCAGTAATCATCCGCACCATGGATCAGCACAATGGTGTAATTCTTCGGGCTGCCGACAAAAATCAGCGGCTGGAAGAAGTCCTGCCAGATCCAGTAGAACGCGAAGATGGCCGCCGAAACGATAGCGGGCTGAACAACGGGCACCAGAATTTTGAACAGGATACCGATTTTGGAGCAGCCATCGATCATGGCCGCTTCATCCAGCTCTTTGGGGATGCCGCGCATGTACTGCACGATCAAAAAGACGAAGAACGCACCGCCGAATGCCCACGGCAGGATCATGGCCAGCAGCGTATCGTTGAGGTGGAGCTTTTTCAGGATAATGTACTGCGGAACGACCATGACCTGTGCGGGGATCATCATGGTCATGATGATGCAGCCAAACCAGAAGTTGGCACCGAAGAACTTGACGCGGGATACCGCATAGGCTGCCAGCAGGAAGGAGAAAATCGTGCAGACAACGCCGATGACCGTAACGATGGCAGAGTTCATAAAGAAATGCCCGAAACTGTACCCCGTCGTGCTGGCAAAGCCGGAATTGTAGTTTTTGATGATGCCCCAGCTTTCCGGCAACAGGGAATAGGTGTTCTTGAACATCGTATCATTGGATTTGAATGAGCTCGCCACCAGCCACAGCAGCGGGTAAATCATGATAAAACCCAACAGGCAGGAAAAAACATGGAACACAACGGAAGCCATTTTTTTGTTTTTCTGTTCGCCAACCATGGAAAAACCTCCTTATTCAGCTTCGTAATGTACCCATGCGTTCTGGGTTTTGAACAGGATAGCGATAGCAAGGCCGATGATGACCACCAGGATCCACGCCAGTGCGCAGGAATAACCCATGTGGAAGTTCGTAAACGCCGAGCGGTAGAGATGCGGTGGAAGCAGGGGTGCTGTCAGCAGTGCTGCTGGCGGTAGTGGAACCGCCGCAGGCTGCCAGAGAACCAGCCATCAGAACGGCTATGGCGGCGCTCATCATGCGCTTGTTTTTCATTTTGATTTTCCTCCTTCAATCTCTGGGGCGCTTTCTCGTGTGCCCCTTTCGTTGTCTTTATCATACACATTTTTCCACAATTTGAGAATGGACGCATCCGACCTGTTTCTTGAACAAATCCGACTTTTTACAGAAACCGGACTTTTGCTGCTGACAAAGTCGGATCCGTTCAAAGGCATGTGCCCCGGGTGGAATAGATTTTATGGTAAAATCATGCTTTTGTCGGTGCGAGATGTATTCTGATGTGTGTATTGAGATGAAAATCTTGATACTGTACAGTGCTATTGGTTCGATGGCGACAGTGGATTCTGCGCTTTTTAGTAGTAGTGCAATTCGTGTGATAAAGATGGTTGTTCTGCCTCTCCTCTATATTTCGCTAAACCTATCTTTAGCGAAATTTGTAATGGGGCACATTTATACCCTCTCCATTTTACAGCTGACAATTCAGCAAAGCCCGCCCATGACGATGCCCGCATCGTGCCGCACGATCGATATACTTTGCAGCTGCTTTTCAAATAACATCAAACCCAATATTTACTGAGCGGCGCTTCTGCGCCGCGGTCCACCATAATGATTCATTATTGGCAACACCGCACAATTCCCGCCTAGCGGCTTAAGCACCGCTCCGGCACTTAGAATTATGCGGTATTGCCTATTCTTTATTACTTATTCTTTTTTTCGCGCCCAACTCCTAACGGTCTCTCTGCCTAATTTTCTTTCGTCAAACTTGCTATTTTCCGTTTTCTCCAAACTTTCACACACTTGTTTGTAAATAATCATGAATTTATCACAAATGTATTGACGATGGGGCAGGTTTGGCGTATGATACAGATATTGAAACAAATATTCCGGTAAACATGAAATTTGAGAAACAATAGTTCGAAACCGTCTTCGTGTGGCAGCCAGCCGCGGGGTATTTGTTGCCGGGTAACCGGGGCGCAAGGCAGTATTGGCCTTGGTTTACCCATTTTTGTGGAACACGCCGCTTTCGCTTGCAACCCTGATAGCGGCATTATAAAAAGAAAAATCATATTAAGGAGGATACCCCATGAAAAAGTCAGTCAGCCGTACCTTGGCCATGGCTTTGGCCGCCTGCATGGCAGCAGGCACTTTGGCCGCCTGTGGAAGCAGCGGTTCTTCCGCGGTCGCTTCCAGCGCAGCTGAGTCTACCGCAGATTCCACTGCCGCTTCCACCGAATCCGGCACCCCGGATTACTCCAATGAGGACCCCATCAACATCCGAATTTATCTGTCGGATAATGCTACCCTTCCTTATAAAGAAGACTGGCTCACCTTTACCGAAGTGCAGAAGCGCTGCAACGTCAACTTGGACGTTGAGGCCATTCCTATTGCGGACTACTCTACCAAGGTTTCTCTGGCACTGAATACCGGCGAGAACGTTCCCGATGTCATCCTGTACCAGTCCACCACCGGTGAGAATGCTTCTTTGGCTCTGAACGGCGCTCTGGTTCCCATCAGCGACTACAGCGACTGGACCCCCAACTTCAACGCCCGCGTTGAGGAAATGGACCTGCAGGACGATGTGGATATGCTGAACCTGCAGGACGGCAAGCGCTACTATATGCCGTCTTTGACCGATAAGCCGTTCTACGACGGCGGCCTGATCCTGCGTGAGGATTATCTGGAATCCAAGGGTCTGGAAGCCCCCAAGACCTTTGATGACCTGTACGAGATCCTGAAGGCTTACAAAGCTGATTATCCCGATTCTTACCCGCTCACCATTCTGGCTGGTCCCCGCGTTCTGTTCCGTATGACGATGCCTTCCTTCGGCATCAGCGTGGGCAAAAACAGCGCCGATGGCTCTTACGTTCTGAGCTATGATTACGACAACAAGGATTTCTTTGCTGGCGCAATTGATGATAAGTGCAAAGAATACTTCGCATTCCTGAGCAAGCTCTACTCCGAAGGCCTGCTTGACCCCGAAATGGCTGACCCCATTGATGGTGATAAGTGGAGCCAGAAGTTGGCTACCGGTTCTTCCATGGCCACCTACGCTTACTATGACCAGATCGGCGGCGTGGAAGCTGCCAGCGAGATCGACGGCTTTAAACTGCAGATGTATGCACCGCTGGAAGGCCCCGCAGGTGCCCACCACCAGCCCAAGTCCCGCACCGGTTCCGGCATTATGTTCCCCAAAAAGACTGCTGAACGCGATGATTTCGAGCGCATTGTCCGCACCATCGATGAAATGTTCTACTCTGAGGAGAATGCAAAACTGTGGTGCCTGGGTGTTGAAGGCGAGACCTACACCATGGACGGCGACAAGATCGTTTACTCTGACGACATTGTGAACAGTGCTGACGGCATTTATAAGAGCATGCAGCTCAAGTACGGCTGCGGTTCCGACGTTACCCAGATGGTCTGGATCAACGAGCGTGAAATGTCCAAATACGACGAGAACTATGCCGAAATCAACACCGAAGTTGCTGCAATGGATAATGCTATCCAGCCCGTACCTCCCACCCCGCAGTTTGACGACCTGACCGCTGAGGATGCCGCCAGCCTGCGCACCCCGCTGGGCGATACCTTTGAAGTTTGGGCAGATGCTTTCATCACCGGCAAGAAGAGCACCGACACCGATTGGGATGCTTACGTTGCTGAAATGAAGAACCTGAGCATTGACCAGTACCTGCAGATGTACAACGACAACAATAAGTAAAATATTGACCAGTTGATCCTCAGCAGGGGGCATATCCGTGGAGGATATACCCCCTGCTTTTATTTTTAAGGGCAGGCGCTGTTCGCGCCGCCCCCAACCAAAGGAGCGCAATCCATGGGTAAGGCAAAAGCAAAGCTTACGCCGGCCGAAAAGGCCCAGCGGCGTTCGCATACCATCAAGCACCTGAAGCAGTACAGCGCATTATATGCCATGATGATTCTGCCGCTGCTGTATTTCATCATCTTCAAATACGTTCCCATGTTCGGCAACATTCTGGCATTCCGGCGCTACCGCCCCGGTCAGGGTATGTTTGGCACCGAATGGACCCTGCGCTACTTTGAGCGGTTCCTGAAAGACCCCGCTTTCTGGCGCGCATTCCGCAACACGTTAGTGGTTTCGCTGGAAAACCTGGTTATCAACTTCCCGCTGCCCATTATCTTCGCAATCCTGCTGAACGAAGTGCGCAATAAGCACCTGAAAAAAGTTGTGCAGACTATCTCCTACATGCCGCGCTTTATCTCCACGGTGGTCGTTATCGCCATCATGAACGAGATTCTTTCTCCCAGCTCCGGCCTGCTGAACAACCTTCTGCACAACGTCTTCGGCATGACCCCCATCTACTTCATGAACGAGCCAGGCTGGTTCCGCCCGCTGTACATCCTGTCGGAATCCTGGCAGTACACCGGCTGGACCGCCATCATCTATCTGGCCGCTATCACCGGCATCAGCAGCGATCTGTATGAAGCCGCTGAGATGGATGGCGCTACCCGCCTGCAGCAGATCTTCCACGTGACCATCCCCTCCATCATGCCTACCATCATGGTCATGCTGATCATGAACGTTGGCCGTATGCTGAGCATTGGCTATGAAAAGGTCCTGTTGATGTACACTCCGTCTAACTCCGGCGTCAGCGATATCATTGATACGCTGGTTTACCGCACCGGTCTGCAGAACCAGAACTACTCTTACGCAACGGCCATTGGCCTGTTTGGCGGCATCATTGGTCTGATTCTGGTTTCAGGCTCCAACGCAATCAGCAAAAAGCTGACGGACGAAAGCCTGTATTAAGTGAGGCAAAAAGATGAGCAAGTATTATAAAACAAAAGAAAACGTCGTTTTTGACACCATTGTCAACCTGGTCATGATCTTTACCCTGCTTGTCTGCTTTTTGCCGTTTGTGTATATGGCAGCGCTGTCCTTCTCCAGTTCCAAGGCCATCATCAACAACCAGGTCCTGTTCTGGCCAGTCGGCTTTAACCTGGATGCTTACAAGCAGATCTTCACCTACCCCAACTTTTTCCAGGCATATGGCAATACCTTTATTTATACCATCGGCGGTACTACCATCGCTATGTTGATGACGATCATGTTCGCCTATCCCCTGTCCAAAGACAACCTGATGGGCCACAAGGTTTTCATGAAGATCGTTGTTATCTCGATGTTTTTTGCCGGCGGCATGATCCCCAACTACCTGCTGGTATCCTCTTTGCACCTGACCGGCACCCGCTGGGCTATGCTGCTACCATTCTGCATCAGCCAGTTCAACCTGATCATCATGATCAACTCTTTCAAATCTCTCCCGCACGAGCTGGAGGAAGCTGCTCTTATTGACGGCCTGGGCTATTGGGGCATTCTGCGCCGCATCATTGTGCCGCTTTCCACCGCTGCCATTGCAACGGTCGGCCTGTATTATGCGGTGTTCTTCTGGAACGACTGGTTCAATTCTTTGATCTACCTCAATAAGGAGCAGTACCCCGTTATGCTGTTCCTGCGCAACATTGTCAACGGCACTGCCATGGTTGGCGATGGTGCAGGCTCTGCGGATAAATCCTCCCTGGGTATTGCCATCAAGTCTGCCGTTATCATTGTTTCCACCCTGCCCATCATCATCCTGTATCCCTTCCTGCAAAAATACTTCGTCAAGGGCCTTACTGTCGGCGGCGTCAAGGGTTAATGCCCGCCGCACAGCAGGCAGGGCTCTACACCTGCCAAATGCGAGGAATTGTTTATGGTAAAACTGGATCATATTTCAACCGAGCAGCGGAACCCGGCAACCAGCCATATTGATGAGGTTTCAACGCTTGAGATCGTCCGCCTGATGAACCAGGAGGACAAAAAAGTAGCCGAAGCGGTGGAAGTGGTTCTGCCGCAGATCGCTGCAGCTGTGGATGTGATTTACGCCGCGCTGCAAAAAGGCGGACGGCTGATTTATTGCGGATGTGGTACTTCCGGCCGTCTTGGCGTGCTGGATGCAGCCGAATGCCTGCCTACATTCAGCGCCGGGCGCGATATGGTGGATGCCGTTATTGCGGGCGGCCAGCGCGCCATGCTAATCCCGGTGGAGGGCGCCGAGGACAACCGTGACCTTGGCAAAGAGGACTTGGAAAAGCTGAATTTCAGCCAGAAGGATGTTCTGTGCGGTATTGCCGCCAGCGGCCGCACCCCCTATGTGCTGGGTGCGATGGAGTATGCCCACAGCCTTGGCGCAGCGGTCATCAGTGTAACCTGCTGCCCCGGCAGTGAGGTAGACACCCGGGCTGACATTGGCATTTCCCCCATGCCGGGGCCGGAAGTTATTACCGGTTCCACCCGCCTGAAAAGCGGCACTGCCCAAAAAATGGTGCTGAACATGCTTTCCACCGCCACCATGATTAAGCTGGGCAAAGTGTATGGCAACCTGATGGTTGATGTGCGCGCCAGCAACGAAAAGCTGGTGGAGCGCTGTGTACGCATTGTGCGCACCGCCACCGGTGCCGATAGTGTTGCCGCCCGCAACGCCCTGGAGCAGTGCGGTTACAGCGCCAAAACCGCTATCCTGATGATTCTCTGTAAAATTGACGCCCCCACCGCGGAAGCAAGACTGGAAAAAACACACGGGAGAATTGCGGAAGCGCTGAACAACCTATAATTCAGAATTAACAATAATGAATAATTAAAAAAGAATAAAGAATAATGTTGGTGGACCGCGGCGCACTTGCGCCGCTCAGGAAATATTAGGTTTGCTGCTATTTGAAGCTGAGTGATGAACCATATAACATCCTGTAGGGCACGATGCCCTCATCGCGCCGGCGTTCACGGTACGACAGTCAAAAATTGTAATACGCCTATACTCCACCACAAATTCCTAATTTCTCATTGCTCATTTCTAATTCATATGAACTCCTACCTCCTAATTCCTAACTAACACTGGTGCTTACCATGAAAATTTTTGCTCAAAAACTTCTGGTGGGCCGTACATTCCTAGCCAATCAGACCGTGACGGTCGAAGACGGCCAGATCACTGCCATTGGTGGCGGGGGTCCGGCCGATTTTTCTGTCTGGGCCTTAACACCCGGACTGGTTGACCTGCACTGCCACGGCGGCCAGGGCTTTGACCCGGAGCTGAATGAACGCCCCCTGCCCGAGTTCCTGACCATCCTGCTGTGCCACGGCGTAACGGATGTGCTGCTCACCCTTGGGGCGGAGCCGCTGCCCACCATGCGCCGGGCGCTGGCGGTGGTACAAACCGCCATGCAGCAGCAGGCCGCAGGCAAACTGCCCGGCGCGCATATTTTGGGTGTTCATCTGGAAGGACCCTTTTTGAGTCCCGAACGTCCCGGTGCCATGCCACCCGCCGCGCTGCTGCCGCCAACCCTCGCCGCGTACCAAACGCTGGTACAGGGGTATGAATCCGTCATCCGGCAGGTGACCCTTGCCCCGGAGCTTCCCGGTGCGCTGGAACTTGGCGCAGCTCTGGCGGCGCGAGGTATCCGGGTGCAGGCCGGGCACACCGATGCTGATTACGAGACCGCCCAGCGTG
>OHDT01000723.1_pt1 | contig 17101 bp, 15 predicted proteins | sample 1567061 | NCBI WGS metagenome assembly OHDT01 (sample SAMEA3879506, study PRJEB24766) | human gut metagenome | biome: human-associated habitat; feature: feces | place: USA | collected 1985/1987
TGTTTTTGGTGTTGTGTTTGCTTTAGCATTTTGTGTTATATTTTATTGGTTTATGCCTAAAAAAAAGGAAAGTGAGGTGACCGTACATGCAGAGTGAAGTGAATCAGGAAGAAAATTTGAATACCACTGATTTTGACGAGCACTTCGCTAAAATTTCGTCCTATATTGTAGATACATTGCACGGCGTTCCACTTGAGATGACCGAGGATGAAAAAGAACAATTTCGCATACAGGTTATTTCAAATCAGTATGCAGAACGGTTGCTAAGTGAAGCCGAAAAGACAGAAACGTATAGAGGTTTATCAAAAATTGATATTCTCCATACAGTTTCTATCCCTCAACTGGCTAGAACAATCCCACTTAAAGGTTTGAATCTCAGTTTAGAAAAATACAGAATGCCGGATGGTGTAATAATAGAGGTTGAGAGTTCGTCACATTATCTGGGGTCATTTAGTGTGAAAAATGATTCTTCCACAAATTGGATAGAAAAGATCATGGAGGGTGTCGGTATTCACTAGATGGATTCTCAAGAAGCATATGCACGAAAGTTCTGCACGCGATAAGTATCTTGCCATTATGAAGCCCTACCTTCTGATGTGGCACAGTAGCAGTTGAAAACAGCTCAGGTTACCTATTGCAATTCTGACTATTTGGAATATACTTGTAAGTGTCAAATTATTTCACTGTATGGGAGGAAATTATTATGGCAAGACCCAAGGGAAGCAAGAATAAGGCTCGTACTGTAAAGGCCAGCGTTGATTATGCAGCCGTCGTTGCAGAAAAGACCACTGAAAAGGAAAAAATCGAATCTGAGGTTGCTACGCTGACTGCAAATCTCGATGATCTGAAGACGCAGCTGAAAGCCAAGAAAGCAGAATTGAAAGCAGCCACCAAGGAACTTGCCAAAGCCGAAAACAAAAAAGCTGCCGCCGAAGCAAAGGCAATGGAAGAAGCAAAGAAAGGCGAAGCAGAAGATGTGCTGAAGAAGCTGCTGGCCAGCGGTATGACGGCTGAGGAAATCCTTGCAAAACTCCAGTAATGCAATGCCGAGAGGAGGGAACACGATGACCGAGCAGGAACAGCCCAAAAACGATTTTATGCACAAGCTCGCGCTGCAAATTGTTGAGCGGCGCAACCTTGTGTTCCTCATCGTCATTCTGGGAACCATCTTCACCATCTTCTCCCGCAGCTGGGTCAAGGTGGAAAGCGACCTGACCACCTATCTGCCCAAGACCAGCGAGACCCGCATGGGCCTGGACATTATGGAAAAAGAGTTTACCACCTACGGTTCTGCCGATGTCATGGTGGCAAACATCACGCCGGACGAGGCAGACCAGCTGAACGACGAGCTGGCGGGCCTCAGGGGCATCCAGATGATCGAGTACGATGATACCACCGCCCATTATAATAATGTATCGGCGCTGTACTCCATCACATTCGATTACCCCGAGGACGACGACCAGTGCCTGGAAACGCTGGAAAGCGTCAAGGAGTACCTGAAAGACTACGATATCTACGTTTCCACCTCGCTGGGCAATACGCAGGAGGAGACGATTGAGCGTGAAGTCAATGTCATCATGGTGTATGTTGCCATCATCATTGTGGTGGTGCTGATCTTCACCTCCCAGACCTATGCGGAAGTTCCCGTGCTGCTGCTCACTTTCGTGGTGGGCATGATCCTCAACATGGGCACCAACTTCCTGCTGGGCACCATCTCGTTCGTTTCCAACTCGGTCACGAACATTCTGCAGCTGGCCCTTTCGCTGGACTACGCCATCATCTTCTGCAACCATTTTAAAGAAGAACACGAGACCCTGCCCTTGAAAGAGGCGGTCATCGAGTCGCTGGCCAAGAGTATCCCGGAGATCAGTTCCAGCTCCCTGACCACCATCGGCGGTCTGGTGGCCATGCTGTTCATGCAGTTCAAGATCGGCCCGGATATGGCCATCTGCCTCATCAAGGCCATCCTGTTCTCCATGCTGTCGGTCTTCGTGGTCATGCCCGGCCTGCTGATGCTGTTTGGCCCTTACATGAGCAAGACCAAGCACCGCAACTTTGTGCCCAAGATCTCGTTCGTGGGCCGCTATGCTTACAAAACCCGCAAGATCGTTCCCATCGTCTTTGCAGTGGTGCTGGTGTTTGCCTACCATTTCCAGACACAGTGCCCCTACGCCTATGGCTACGGCCCGATCAAGACGCCAGTGTTGAATGAGACGCAGATCGCCGATAACATGATCGACGAAAACTTTACCAAGTCCAACCTGGTGGCTCTCGTCGTACCAAAGAACGACGATTACCGGGTGGAAGCAGCCATGATCAAAGAACTGGAAAGCCACGATGAGGTGGACCACACCCGCGGCCTTTCCAACATTGAGGCCATGGACGGCTACATGCTGGAAGACCGGCTCACTTCCCGCCAGTTCTCTGAGATGGCGGGCCTGGATTACGAGCTGGCCCAAGTGGTCTACACAGGCTACGCGTTGGAAAATGATGAGTACGGCCAGGTCATTGGCAACTTCTCCAACTACAGTGTGCCGCTCATTGATATGTTCCTCTACGTCTGTGACGAGGTCGATTCCGGCATTGTCAGCCTGGACCAGGATCAGATCAACGACCTGCATGATGCCCAGACCCAGATGCTGAGCGCAAAGGCCCAGCTGCAGGGTGCGGATTACAACCGTATTCTGGTCTACCTGAACCCCAGCCTCCAGAGCGGGGATGAAATGTATGAGTTCACGGACCAGATGCGCACCATCGCCCGGAAGTATTACCCGGACGGCGACATCTATCTGGCGGGCGACGCCACCAACGAGTACGACTTCCAGAAGTCGTTTGCCATCGACAACATCGTGGTCAGCGTGGTCTCCGTGCTGATCGTGCTGATCGTCCTGCTGTTCACGTTCCAGTCGGTGGCAATGCCCATCCTACTGATCCTCGTCATCGAGGGCGCGATCTGGGTCAACTTCTCCGTCCCCGCTTTTATCCACACGCCGCTGTACTTCATGGGCTACCTGATCGTCAGCTCCATCCAGATGGGTGCAAACATCGATTACGCCATCGTTATTGCAACCCGCTACAACGAGCTGCGGGATAAGATGGACCATAAGACAGCCATGATCGAGACGCTGAACTTTGCGTTCCCCACCATCCTCACTTCCGGCACCATCATGACGGTGGCCGGTACCCTTATCGGTCAGATGACGTCCGATGCCTGCATCGTGGGCATCGGCCAGTGCCTGGGCCGCGGTACCATCATCTCCATCTTCCTGGTGCTGTTCGTCCTGCCGCAGATCCTGCTGGTGGGTGGCAAGCTGGTGGATAAAACTTCGTTCTCCATGCATCATGTGGTGCTGCACACCAACACGGCCAGCGGCCGGGTGCGTGTCAATGGCATGGTGCAGGGCGAGGTGAACGGCTCCGTGGCCGGTACCATGAACGCCGTTGTGGATGGAAACGTACATCTTACCGTTCTTTCTGGTAAAATCTCACAGGAGGTGCAGGATGAAAACGACTCCCATGCGGACGAATGAGTCTGCGGCGGGCAGCACCCGGCTGCTGCACCGCCTGACCGCTGCGCTGCTGGCACTGGTGCTGGCGGCTTCGGCGGCGCTGCCGGTATTTGCGGCCGACACCGCGCCGACGGATACCATTTACATCAACAGTGTTTCGGACCTGCTGGCCTTTGCCGACAAATGCGGCTTTGATCAGTGGTCCAAAGGCAAGACCGTGATCCTGCAGGAAGACCTCTCGCTGGAGGATACGGAGTGGGCCCCCGTTGCGTCGTTCAGCGGCGCGTTCAAGGGCAACGGCCACACCATCTCAGATGTCAGCCTCGTGGGGGCTTATTCTCCAGCCGGCTTCTTCGGCATCCTGGAAGAGGGCGGTTCCATTCAGGACCTTACCATCAAGGGTGTGGTCAATCCCGCTGGTACCCAGAAGACCGCAGGCGGTCTGGTGGGCACCAACTACGGCACCATCATCAACTGCACGTTCTCCGGTGCTGTCCACGGCGAGGAGGAGGCGGGCGGTCTGGTGGGCCGCAATGAGACGAGCGGAACCATCGACCACAGCACTTCCCGTGCCATGGTCAGCGGTGCGTATGCCACCGGCGGCATCGTGGGCTACAACCTCGGTGTCATCACCGGCTGCACCAATGTGGGCGCCGTCAACTCCGAGTATCAGGAGTCCGCCCTCGATATGGAGGGCCTCCCGGCCACCCTGCTGGAGCTGGTCAAGAAGGATATGGGCGATGACCTGAGCAATAACATCTCCAATGTCTCCTCGGATACCGGCGGCATTGCAGGCCGCTCCTCCGGCCTGATCCTCAGCAGTGCCAACGCGGGCGACGTGGGCTATGCCCATGTAGGCTATAACGTGGGCGGCATCGTGGGCCGGACCGATGGCCTGATCTCCGGCTGTGTCAACCAGGGCCTGGTACAGGGCCGCAAGGACGTGGGCGGCATTGCCGGCCAGGCAGAGCCCTATGTGGAGCTGGACCTGGACCAGAGCACCATCAACCGTCTGCGCACCGAGCTGGACACGCTGCACACCATGGTCAACGGCGCGGCCGATGACATGGACGGCAGCACCAGCCTCCTCAATACCGACCTCAACACCCTGAACTCTCAGATGGACACTGCCGTGCAGGCAGCCCGCCGTCTGCAGGAGCAGGGAGGCGATTACTTTGACGAAGTGGCGGACGAGGTGGACCGCACGGGAGACCTCATCTCCGATACATTTACCCGGCTGGAGCCCGTGATGGACACGGGTGTCGACGCACTGGATAAGATGACCACCGCCGTGGGCCAGCTCAAGTGGGTCACCGCGGAGATGGCGGCCGAGATGCTGACCGCCTCCACGGCACTGGCCAAGGCTTCTTCCGGCGCGCACAAGGCCAGCGACGCGCTGGATTCCAGCAAGCAGGGTCTGGAGCAGATCAGCAAGGGCCTGGACGACCTGATCGCCTCGCTGCCGGGCAAGGATGACAGCGGCCTGAGCAGCGCCATCAGCACCATTCTGGGCGGCTATTCCAGCGTGTCCGGTGACGCGGTGGACGATCACATCAAAACAGCCATCTCCCTGCTGCAGGTGGCGAATTCCGCCATGAGCATCCTCTCGTTGGGCTCCGGCATGAGCGGCCAGATGAAGCTGCTGACCACCGGCCTGGGTCTGCTGCGGAGCGCCACGCTGCTGGCCGATGACGGCCAGCTGGCTTCCGCCGGCAAGCAGGTCACCCGCGCCGTGGGCAATATGGCAGGCCGGGCCACGCAGATCGGCGCGCTGCTGGGCAACACCGCCAACCTCGTTTCGGAGCAGGGCAATCCCCAGATGGCTTCTGCCCTTACCAGCATGTCCGGCGCGCTTGGCAATGTGGGCGACCAGCTGGGCAATCTGGAAGATATTCTGGATAAGCTGGGCTTCAACACCGGCAACATCAGTTCCGGCAATGCCTCCATTCAGGCGGGTCTGGATTCCCTGAGCGATGCCGCACAGGATCTGGGCAAGGCTGCGGATGATTTTGACAAGTCTCTGGATATCCTCAAGACGGATTCCGCCCTCACCAGCGCAACGCTGGGCCACATGTCCGCCAGCCTCGGCATCATGGCGGAGGGCATGAGCGGCCTGACCAGCATGACCAGCCAGGCGGCGGATATCGTCCACTGGCTGGCGGAGCAGGATCCCATCCATGTGCCGCGCCCCTCTTCCGAGATGACCGCGACCAAGGATGAACTGTTTGACGCTGTGACGAACATGACCGACCAGATGAGCACCCTCAACCGGGATATGCTCTCGGCCAGCAACACCCTCACCAGCAACCTCCGCTCCATCAACGACCAGATCAATGTGGTCTCCAACCTGCTGCTGGATGCTGTGGAAGAGATCAGCGACCCCGGCAGCAAGAACATCTTTGAAGATGAGTCCGAGAACCTGACGGCTCAGAACGAGGGCAAGATCGAGGGCTGCACCAACCGCGGCACCGTGGAAGCCGACATGAATGTGGGCGGCATCGCGGGTACCATGGCGGTGGAAAACACCCTTGACCCCGAAGACGACGATAAGGATGAGAACCGTTCGCTCCTGCGCACCGAGTACACCATCAGCGCGGTGGTGATGAACTGTGTCAACGAGGGCACCGTTACCTCCAAGAAAAAGGCGGCAGGCGGCATCTGCGGCGAGATGGATCTGGGCTACATCACGGGCTGCGAAGCTTACGGCAAAGTGGATGGCAACAACAAGGTGGGCGGCATTGCAGGCCATTCCTCCGCAAAGCTGATCTCCAACTGGGCCAAGTGTGAGCTGACTGGCAGCAAGTACATTGGCGGCATCGTGGGCCAGGGCGCGGACAGTGTCCTGACCGGCAACAGCTGCATCATCAAGGATAACCGCGCCATGGTGGAGATCCATGAGCCGGACGATGACGGGGATGACTCCGAAGTGGCCCTCTCCACGAGCAGCAGCAACACCGACGGTCAGTATTGGGGCGCCATTTCCGGCGGCCAGGATGGTACGTTCACGGGGAACCTGTTTGTCTCCGATACCCTGCGCGGCGTTGACCGCATCAGCCGTGCCGGTCAGGCAGAGCCCATTGATTACGATACCATGCGGGCACTGGAGGGCGCGCCCAAGGGCTTCCAGAAGCTGACGCTGACCTTTATGGCCGACGGCCACATCGTGGACCAGCGCACCTTTACTTACGGTGCATCGTTTACCGAGGCGGATTACCCCGAACTGCCCCAGAAAGACGGTTACCTTGCCGAGTGGAACACCCCGGTGCTGGATGACCTCCATCTGGACACCGTGGTCACGGCGCTGTACACCTCTTACACCCCGGCACTGAAGAGCATTGATGTCCGCATCAACGGCCGTCCGATCTTCTATGTGGATGGCCTGTTTGGCGGCTCCAATGCCCTGAGCGTTACCTCCCAGACGCCGTCCGGCGTGGCCAATGCCACCGAGCAGTGGCTGCTGGACTTCTCGGACGACGGGCAGGAGACCCACACTATCCGCTATCTGCCGCAGGGCAAGCAGGGCAGCGTCTATGTCCAGCAGGATGGCAAATGGATCAAAGTGCCTACCGATACCTTTGGCAGCTACATCACCTTTACGGCTGCCGGGACCGAGATCGTCATGGCCTTTGTGCCCAAGGGCATCCCGCTCTGGGAGCTCTGCGGCGGCACGGTAGCCGCGCTGCTGGTGGCAGCATTCCTCGCACGGAAGCTGATCCACAAGCGTAAGGCCCGTAAGGCCAAAAAGAACGCTGCCCCCGTGGAGGAACTGGATACGCCGATTGAATCGGACGACCAGAGCACCGAGCAGCACACCAAATAAAAACCAGCCCTTGGGCTGAAACGGAAAAGGCTCCGGGCTTGCCTCCCTGTGAAAGGGGAGTGCAGGCCCGGAGCCTTTTTTGCGTATACGGAAAACGTGTCAGACGCTCTTTTTGTAGACGATAAGGGAAACGATGGCGGAGAGCACTTCCGTGGCCCAGAACGCGTTCCAGACGCCCACAGGGCCAAACTGTCGGCAGAGCACCCAGGCCAGCAGCATGATGAAGACGATGTAGCGGCACAGGGAGATCACCAACGACTGCGTGCCCTTGCCCAGACCCTCCAGCGCGCCGGAAGAGGTGGTGGAGATGGCGGAGACCACAAAGCCCAGGCAGATGATCCGCAGAGCAACTTTTCCGGCTTCCACCGTCTCCGGGGTAGAGGTAAAGAGCCGCATGAGAGGCTCCGAGGCCACCAGACAGCCAAGGGTGCCCGCTGCCATGATGGCGGCGCTCAGGATGAGGGTGATCTGGTAGAGCCGGCGTACCCGTTTGTGCTCCCCGGCACCGTAGTTGTAGCTGATGAGGGGACGCATTCCCTGCACGATGCCGTTGGCGGGCAGGTAGAGGAATGTCTGTAGTTTGTAGTAGATGCCCAGCACCACCACATAGCTGCCTGAGAACGCGGCCAGCAGGCTGTTGAGGAACGTGACCAGCAGAGAGGGAAGCGCCAGGTTGAGGATGGCCGGGATGCCGATGGAGTAGAGCCGGGTGTCCAGCTCTTTGTCCAGCTTCAGGCAGGCGCGGCGCAGCCGGACGGGCAGCTCCGTGGAAGCATACACCACGAGGTAGATACCAGTGCTCAGTGCCTGGCCGATACCGGTGGCCAGCGCCGCGCCTGCAATGCCCATGGCAGGGAACGGCCCGATGCCAAAGATGAGCAGCGGGTCCAGGATAATGTTGCCCACACAGCCCACGATGAGGGCTACCATGGTCACTTTCATCCGGCCCACGGACTGGAAGATCTTCTCAAAAGCCAGGGAGGCCATGTTGACCGTGGCAAAGCCAAACACGATGTAGGAATATGACATCATCAAGCAGAATGTGGACGGCATCCTACGGACAACACCGGGAAAGGAGCAGATGCAGGAACGGTAAATCTGCACAAAATATTGTTCGGATTTTTGAATCCCAAACGCTTAGACCGGGTGGCGTTTCCGCCCGAAATCATGTAAAATAGACTTAGACAACGAAAGCGAGGAACCCTCTATGGCAGAAGTGAACGATAACAGCTCTATCCAGCTTTTTGAAGATCAGAAAATCCGTACTGCATGGGATGCAGAAAAGGAAGAATGGTATTTTTCTATTGTGGATGTGGTTGCGGTTTTAACCGAGCAAAAGGATAGTCGAAGTGCTGCTAAATATTGGAGCGTTCTGAAAGTTAGACTGAAAAACGAAGGCAGTGAACTGACTACAAATTGTAGTCAGTTGAAAATGAAGGCAGCAGATGGCAAACGTCGTCTTACGGATGTTGCCAATACGGAGCAGCTTTTACGTATCATTCAGTCGATTCCTTCCAAAAAGGCTGAGCCGTTCAAGGCATGGCTGGCAATGGTAGGCAAGGAACGCATCGAGGAAACCATCGACCCGGAGCAGGCCATCGACCGCGCGCTTGATACCTATTTGAAGAAAGGCTACTCCGAAGAATGGATTCATCAGCGGCTTTTGGCAATCCGCATCCGAAATGAGCTGACGGATGAATGGAAGAAGCGCGGAGTGCAAAAGGGTAAGGAGTACGCTATTCAATAAATGTTACCAATTATAGAGTTGCAGAAGATGACGAACTCGGATTGGAAGGCAAGATGCCAACTGTCGAAATAGTATCGAAGTAAGCAGCCAAGCTGTTTTATAATGAAACACAAAGATGTTGGTACACATTGGAATAGGATTCAAAAGCCGTATGAAGAACACAGCATCAAAAAAGAAAACTTGTCTCGGATTTTTGCTGATCGTATTTTTAGCATATGTGGTGTGCTATCTTCTTTCTCAAACAGTGTTTCATGAAGTCTACTTGTTTGAATGGACAGCAGCCCATTATTATTTGTGTTTATGGGTTGCATCTGTTGCTTTCTGTTTTCTGGAAATGTATAGAGCAGCTCTTATCACAACAGCTGGAAACTGGACAGGAATTTTGATCGGACAAGTGTTGGGCGATTTTATTATCAAAATAAACGCCACAAAAATCACGCCGGATATGTATATAGGAAAAGTATGGCAGCTCAAGGCACACTACGGAGTTTTGATTTGGCTACTCGTTTTCCTACTTTCGTTTATTATCGGAATGATTGTTGAAAAGAAAAATCATTGTTAAAATGCGTAGTTAATAATAGACAGCCCTCTATTTGCAAGTCGCAAGTAGATGGCTGTTTTGTCTGCTTTGGATATTTTAATTAAAGGTTAGTCTTCCATTCTACCGTGGTCACAACCAAGTGAGAGATAGTGCTCAATCTCACCAATCAGCACAAGCTGGGCGTACTCCAAAGGATTATTATACAGCAGCGCGTCCAGTTTTGCCCGCTGTGTGGGGCATGGCAGTACTTGCTCATCAAAGATCAACGCGGTCGTCCACTGTATTTCAATACAGAAGCAGACGACCGCATTGACTTTTTTACGAGATGAGGTCTCTTTTTTCTCTCTTAAGTCACCTAACCGCACTACCTTGCATCACAGGCATTGACGATGATATCCACGTCGGAGCGGTTCATCAGGTCTTTCAGGATGCCAAACTGCTTTTTGGTACCAGCAGACACCAGATTTTCATTATCTATCTTTTTGTATTAAGGTCTACAGCAATCTAATCCCACATTAAAACGAGAAAATGCTTAATGGAAGCAAATCTTTCATCGAGGATTTTTTCGTCATGCCGCAACTGCATCACCATATAAACATCGCACCCTGCGTTCAGAAACTTCTGCGGGATGTCTGTCATGGGTTCACCGTCAAAATTCTGGTTCCATTTTTGCTGCATCGTCCACCTCACAGTTCCGGTGCAGAACGTGCAGAGGATTTTGGCGCAGACGTATCACTTGCCAGTTCTGCCAGCTTTTCCAGTGTGGAAGGGCGATGGTCTGCACTCAGTTCCTCGGCTTCCGCAACTTTATCCATGACTGCATCGTAGTCCTGCAGTAGCCGCCGGCCCTTTTCCATGTGGTGTGCTTCCAGAATCTGCTCACGGGCTTCCTGAATGGTCAGTTCCGGTGCATCCAGCTGCCCGCCGTCCATCACAGAATAATCGCTGTGGTAAATGGTGTAGTCCCAGCCATCCTCACAGGACTGGATAGCAAGATAGCCCTTGCCGCCCAGTTCCCATGCAGCCTGCTCGTCCTGTGTCTGAATTTCGGGGTAGAAGTTTGCATGGTTTCGTTCCATGACCTCGGCAAACTGGCAGATGTGGAACACATTGCCCAGACCGCCCATGTCAAAGTGGTAATCATCCAGATGTTTCACCCGTGCTGTAAAACTGCGCCCATCCGGGTAATCCACCTGAATCACGCCGCCATCTGGAATGCGATAGAGGTCATCATAGTGGCTGTTGATGAGACGAATGTCTTTCGGCAGCGTTTCCGGCTCCCAGATGCGCCGTCTGCCAATGCCCGTCTGCGGGATGTTTTCGAGGATCTTTACGCTTTCCTGTTGGATGGCCTTACGGTCATCGTCCGAAAGTTCAAACAGATACCAGTTCCGGGCGGCAGGGATGGTGTTTTGTCCATCTGGCGGCAGGTTCTTTTCGGGGATTTGCCCGCTTTCCAGCGACTCACCAGTTACCTTGTTGTAGGTGGCAAAGCCGACTCCTGTACCGTTTTCCCGGAGATGCAGATAGCGTTCATCGTTGATAAGGTAAACCGCTTCTTTTATCTGCTCCATCAGCACCCACCTTCAAATTCCAGCGAAAACTTGCTGCGGCCATCAGCTTCACAGGACAGCAGCACGGTGGCATTGTAGGTCTTGCCCTTGGCGCTCTTGCAGTCCTTCAGCCGGACCCGACCATCCCGCAGCAGCTTGTCTGCCACATGGGCGTCCAGACGCTTGCCCAGACGCTTAAAGAAAGCATTGTCCTTCCACAGCACGAAACGGCAAGGGTTGGATTCACAGAACCAGCCTTTTTCACGCTCTACAACATTTGCACCGCAATTCGGGCAGACACCAATAATTTTGTTTTTCATAAGCGCATTCGCTCCTTTTTTCATTTCCGTGTTCTTTACCAGTTCGGTAATCATCGTATTGATCTCGGTCATAAATTCGCTCGGCTCCATTTCGCCACGTTCGATTTGCAGCAGCTTTGTTTCCCAATCGGCGGTCATTTCCGGGGATTGGATTTCTTCGGGCATCACAGTGATAAGGGCTTTTCCCTTATCCGTGGGCAGCAGCACCTTGGTTTTCTTGTTGCCCTTGCGCTCCAGAAAGCCCTTCTGTACCAGTTTTTCAATGGTGGCGGCTCTGGTTGCCGGAGTACCGATACCCTGACGTTCCACACCCTCCGGCATACTGTCTGCACTGGCGGTTTCCATCGCATGAAGTAGAAGGTCCTCGGTGAAATGCTTCGGAGGGGACGTTTGCCCTTCCTTCAGTTTGGCATTGAGGATGCCGCACTCGTTCTCTGCCGCATTGGGCAGAGCGGTGAGTTCCTGCTTCCGGTTCAGGATGTCTGCCAGCACCTTGCGCTCCACAGCTTTCCAGCCTTCCTCCAAAACCTCCTTGCCCTTGGCGGTAAATTCCTCCCCGGCGCATTCGGTGGTCAGCAGGGTCTCCAGATAACGGAAGGGCTTGCTTACCGCCATCAGCGTCCGGGCGATGATGAGCTTCAGGACATTCTGCTCGCCCTTGGGCAGTGCGTCCAGATCTGCTTGCAGCATACTGCGAGTGGGCAGAATGGCGTGGTGGTCGGTGACTTTTTCCCGATTGACGGTGCGCCGTGTCCGAGGCACAGCCTCGTCCACATCTGCCGAGGTAATGTCGAGAAAACCCTCCAACTCCTCAGTCAGTTCCTCCAGCATCTCCTCGTCATCGTCGGTGATATAGCAGCTATCAGTTCTGGGATAAGTGGTAAGTTTCTTCTCATACAGGCTCTGTACATAGTCCAAAGTCTGCTGTGCGCTGTACCCCAGCAAGCGGTTAGCGTCCCTCTGAAGGGTGGTCAGATCATACAGTGGTGGTGGATTCTCGGACTTTTCCTTGCGGGTGATGCGCTGGATCGTTGCTACCATCTCCTTTCGGCAGGCTTTCAACAGGTTTTCAGCAACGGATTTTTCAGGAATGCGGCGGCTGGATGCCGTGCAGCCGCTGGTCAGTTCCAGATCCACCGTGTAGAATTTTTCCGGGGTAAAGGCGGCGATGGCGGCTTCTCGCACCACCGTCATGGCAAGCACCGGGGTCATAACACGCCCCACCGCCAGCGGCTGACCGTACAGGCACGAAAAAAGCCGGGATGCATTGATGCCGACCATCCAGTCGGCGCGTTCCCGGCAGAGTGCTGCGTTGTACAGCGCATCGTATTCAGTTGACGGTTTGAGGTGGGCGAACCCTTCCCGGATAGCGTTTTCCTCCATGCTGGACAGCCATAGACGAGAGAAGGGCTTTTTGCACCCCGCTTGCTGGTACACCAAACGGAAGATCAGTTCTCCCTCGCGTCCTGCATCCGTAGCACAGATCACGCTGTCAACATCCGGGCGGTGCATGAGCTTTTGCAGGATGCCAAACTGCTTTTTGGTGCTGGCAGACACCAGATACTGCCACTTCTGCGGTAGGATGGGCAAGTCTGCAATGCTCCACTTGACGTATTTGGCATCATAAACATTGGGCGGTGCCAGTTCCACCAGATGACCAACGCACCAGCTGACGAGATAGCCGTTGCCCTCAAGGTAGCCGTCCTGCCGGTTGGTTGCACCGAGGACTTTGGCGTAGGACATGGCAACCGACGGTTTTTCTGCCACGATCAATTTTGCGATAAGAATCCCTCCAATCTGTTTCGGATTGCAATATGTACGGCGGCAAAACGCCGCCTTAAAATCAGATAGGTTCGGTGTCCTGCTCGTCCGGGGCTTCGCCCTCATCCGGCATATCGGTCGGAATCTCAAAGTCGCCCTTGTCCTCAGTGTAGTTTGCATCGGGGTCAAGGGCTTCTTTTTCGGCCTGCTTTTTCTGCTTCTGCTTTGCGAAAGCGTAGAAAATGCCGCCTGCCGCCAGCGCAATCAGCACCACCACACCCAGAAAGCCGGATGCGATCTTTGTGACCTTGTTTTCCTTGGGCTGTTCTTCGCCGGATGCCGCCGCTTCTTCTGCGGCTTTCTTGGCTTCTTCCTCGGCTTTCAGCTTATCCTGTTCTGCCTGCGCCGTTGCTTCCTTTTCAGCGGTATAGGCATCCGCATCTTCTTCCTCCATCAAAGCCAGAAGATCAGCTTCGTCCACAAGGTTCATAAAGTGAACGGTCTGCTGTCCCTTGGCGTTGCGGTCAATGACCAGATAGAAGGTACTGCCCGATTTGCTGACCAGCGTAATGAACTGCTGTCCGCTGCCATCGGAATAGTCGGTGTGATAGTCGTCTACCAGCGTCAGATTGCCCTCCGGGGTCAGGGCACCAGAGGTTTCGTCCGTGACGGTGACAACATCTTCCTCCACCACTTCCGGCAGAACAGGCTGCTCCACGGGGGCGGCTTCGCCCTCAAAGGCAAAGGCGGGAGCCGCCATGCCAACGCACAGTGCCGCCGATACCAGCAGCGCACCCAGTTTCTTAATCTTCATCTGCATCGACCTCCTTCTCAAAAGTTGCACCCACGGCAGACAGCGCAGCCGGGTTCGGGGTGGCGGTAGCCGACTGCCGCAGCAGAGCGGCGAGCTGTTCCGGGGTCACATTAGCCGTGCGTACCATGCTGCTGACCTCAGCGGCTTCTTCCTCCTGAATCCGACGCTCCAAAACCGCAATGCGGTTGTTCAGCTTGATGCGGCGCTCCTGCTCTTTCTTGAGCGTTGCCCGCAACTTATCCAGTTTTTCGCTCATAAAACTCCTCCAATCATTTTGAAAGCCGTCCGAATCCGGCGAGATGCTTCTCCCAGTAGGACGAATGAATGTTTGCGTACTTGATGGGGTCGCCGGCACTGACCATCATGCCGTTGCCCAGATAGATTCCGGTATGGCTCATGCCGGGGGTGTCGTAGGTGCCTTTGAAAAAGACCAAATCTCCGGGCTTTGCTTCTGCTTCGGAAATGTGCTGGCTTTTCTGCCACAAACCGTTGGTGGTCGTTCTGCCCACATCGTAGCCGTTCTGGTTGTACACCCAGCAGACGTAGCCGCTGCAATCAAAGCCGGTTTCCGGGGTAGAGCCGCCCCAAACGTAGGGGGTGCCCACATACTTTTGGGCTTCCTTGTAGATGGCGGCAAATTCGCTGTCGGTCAGGGCTTCCGCAGGAATCTGATAGTCGATGCCCGGTGTGCCGGAACCATCGGAGCCACCGGGCGGCAGGCCTCCGTTGAACAGATAAGGCCGACCGCCCAGCGTGTCCTGAAAGATCTCGTACCGTTTCCACTGGTCGTTATTCAGTTCTTCCCGAATGACCACTTCCAAGCCACGATTGACCAGCTTGGTGTGGAAGATGCGGTACTCATAGGGCACCTGCGTGGGAACCGGGATTCCTGCCGGGCTGATGACCCAGACGGTCTTATACCGTATCTGCACCTCCACCCATGTGGTGAGCTTATACTGCTTTTTGAAGGTCTCCTTCAACTTGCCCTGCACCTCCGACCGGGTGTAATCGTCATACAAGGTGATCAGGAACGAAGTCAGCTGCCATGGGTCATGCTCGATGGGGTCGAGATGGTACTGGTACTCGTTGTAGCCGGGGTGGTCGGTAGGAGTGCGCTTGATCTTTTTGTCCAGTTCCTTTTCCAGCTTCTTGTAGTCCTGTTCTGCGCCCCGGATGTCCCTGTCCTCGGCAGAGTACATGGTCTGCCCGGATACCTGTGTACCGCCGGAAAAGATGATGCCGCAGGAGGAAAAGCCGGACATCACCATGAGGATGAGCAAAAGAAAAACGCCCACGATCACCAGAACGTGTGCGTTGCCCTTGGCGGCATTCATCAGCCCCTTTACGGCAGTGCTGACGGCGGTTTTACCTTTTTCTACGGCTTGTTCCACGCCGGACCGGGCAGCAGATGCACCGTTGGATGCCGCCTTGCCGCCTGCGGTCTGCGCCGCCGTGCCCGAACGGGCAGCGGCATAGTAGCTTTTGTGGATTTCTTGCCGCTGTTTCCAGCGGGAAAGCCAGTTGGAGCCGCCCACGCCGGTGCAGGATGCGCCTGCATCTTGTGGCGCAGTCGGCTCTCGTGCAGAAGATTTTGCGGTTTTGGTGCCTTTCTTGCCCTGCATCTTGGCTTTCTTCTTGAGCTTCCGGGCATAGCGGCTTTTGGAAATATCACGGACATTTCCTGCCGCTTTTTCGCCCTCGCTCAACGCCTGCACACCGACATTTTCATCCTCGTACTGGTCAACTTCGTGATGCACCGCAGACCGGGCGGCATGGGCAGCGTACATCTCCCGCTTCTGCGCCTTACTCAACCGGCTCAGTTCGTCCGGGGTCAGTTCCGCCTTGCCGAACCGCAGGTGCTGTGCCTTTTCCGCAGCTTTATCTGCATCGGTTTTCAGCTTTTTCTTTTTGGGCACCGTCTGCTCTACCTTGGCTTTTTTCGGGGGAGAACGGGTCTTTTTTGCGGACGTTTCCTCTTTGATGTTCAGCTTCGGATTACTCATTTCTGTGTGCCCTCCGAGATCTCGTTGAGTTTAGTCGTGAGGATACGGTAGAGTTCAAGGTCTTTCGGGAAGTGGTCAACAAAGGGCAGAATCACGTTGCCGAAGAACAGCAGCCCTTCACCTTCGCCGGAGTGGGTCACATAGGAAAGCTGATGGGGCGAGATGTTGAGTTGCTTTGCGAGAATCTGTCGGTCTCCGTTGGCCTGATTGAGCATATGGCTGCCCCGGTTATGGCTTGCCGGATAAACTCGGCTTGGCTCATGTTGTAGGCAGAAAGCCTTTCTGCAAACTCGGCGTATTCTTCCTCGGTCATGCGTGTTTTGACTACCCGGCTGCGGTGCGGCGTGTTGTATCGTTTCATAGGTGGTTGACCTCCTTTCTGTGCGTGGTGTCCTCTCACTAATAGGAGAAAAACGGGGTGTGTAGCGGAACTGTTTTTGAAATAATCCGAAAAGAATTTGCGGGAATTTTTCAAGCGGCGTAAGCCGCATAAGCAGGGTTTGGGGAAGGCACTCCCCAACAAGATTCCCGCAAGGACAAAATGAGCGATAAGCGAAATTTGGTACTGCGGTAGAATCTTGCTCTAAGAAAAGCACGCTCCGGCTCGGCGTACTTTTTACTCAATTTCTCCTGTTATGTTCTACTACGGACAACTTGCGATTTTGCCAAACGGAACGGCAAACTTTTTTCAAATGCTGCACACTTTAGGAGAAATGGGCGCAAAAAAAGCAGCAAACCTTTTCAGATTTACTGCTTGTATGTGCCGCTGTAATGGGCGGTGGTTATTCAGTTGTATCGGGCGGGGATACTCGGCTAAAGCGAAACTTAAATAACGCTTTCAGCAGCGTTTCCGTGATGAAGTCCTCGGCTTCCTTGTCAGCTTGTCCGCTGATACGGGAAGCATAGCGTATTCGCCGCCCATAATATTGCAATACGGTGTTGACCGCTTCCGGCTCGCCGCTGGTAGCCTGTACGATTGTGTCATAGGGGAGAAGCTCGTTATTCCTCATGCGCCAGTCCCTCCATTTCCTCG
>OHDT01000744.1_pt1 | contig 16728 bp, 19 predicted proteins | sample 1567061 | NCBI WGS metagenome assembly OHDT01 (sample SAMEA3879506, study PRJEB24766) | human gut metagenome | biome: human-associated habitat; feature: feces | place: USA | collected 1985/1987
TTAACCTTTAGAATAACTTAAATCTGTTTACACGCTCATTCATCTTATCTGCACCCTCTGCGAGGTTAATACTTATTGCTGTATTCTCTTCTGAAGATGCTGCAGTACCCTGTACCACACCTGAAAGCTGTTCTATTCCCTGTCCAATCTGTTCTAATGACTCTGCCTGAGTGTTAGCTTTCTCCATTGTGTTCTGTGCCATTTCTGCAAAAGAATTCATATCTGAAATAATCTGGTTAAAAGCTTCTGCTGTTGTTATTGTAATTTCATTTCCTTTTTGAATTTCAACTAAAGTCTTATCAATTAATTCTCTTGTATTAACCGCTGAATTAGCACTATCTGCTGCAAGCTTTCCAATCTGGTCTGCAACTACCGCAAATCCCTTTCCTGCTTCACCTGCCCTTGCAGCTTCAATAGAAGCATTTAAGGACAGAAGGTTTGTCTGGCTTGTAATGTCTAAAATTTGAGATGCCATTTCATCAATTCGCATTAATGATTGTAATTCTTCCATTGCATTTTCGATAGCTTTTTGATTTTCTGCAATCTGGGTATTTGTATTTACCATGGAATTATTAGCTAAGGTCTGCATTTTTTCCACTTTTTGAAGTAACTCGCTGCTGTGGACATTACCCTGACGGATACGTTCTTCGATATCAGAAACAACCATTGTCATTTCGGAAATCTGCTGTCCTACATCGTTTACAGTAGCGTTAATATCTTCTGAATGTTTTGCAAATGTCTGCGTGGATTTTGAGTTGTCTGCCACACAACTAAGCAGTGTTTCTGAAGAACGTTGCATTGCGGTCGCAGAGCTGCTAAGTGATGTTGAACAGTCAGATAAAGTGGCAATGATGCCACTGAGTGCATCATATAAAGAATTCATTGCAGTTGCAATTTTTCCAATTTCACTCTTGGTATTAATCCAAGGCGTAAGACGTTTGCTCTTTTCAAGTTTTAAATTGCTAAGCTGGATAATTGCATCTTCGACATATAACAGAGGTCTGACACTGATTGCAATTGTGATAAATGCCAGTACACTGATGATTAAAACGAAGATGATACATATCAGACCTAAGATGCGCATATTTTTGTGGACGTTCTCGAATCCGCACATATTCACCATTTTCTACGTTCCGTGGGTGTAAAACATCTATTTTATATACTACTCTGTGGTCAGAAAGGAGGAAAAGTTAGAATAATATATATGGTTTGTGTGTGACAATCATCAAAGAAGACGAAGAGCCGATGCAATTGTAAACTGTTTCACAAGATCATCGGCTCTTAATTAACATATTGGCGGGATGTATCCGAGTTGAATCGCTTTTGTCACGGCTTCAACCGCTGATGTAACATCAAGTTTTTCAAATATATGCTGCAAATGATTTGATAAGGTACGTTCACTAATATAAAGTGTGCTTGCTATGTCTTTTCGCTTTTGTCCTTCTGCTATAAGCTGTATAATTTGTTTTTCACTATCGGTCAATCCTTCTATGAATGGAATTTCCCTGTCAAAATAAAGTATCCCCTGCATTATTTTAGAAAGAATAGATATGAGCTTTTCAGGTTCAATATTTTTATTAACAAATCCTTTTGCTCCTATTTTTCTTCCTTCACTTCGATATACGGGCAAATCATAACCAGACAGAATTACAACCCTTTGTTCTGGATAACAACTTAGTATTTGTTTTGCTAATTCCAGACCATCCTCAGAAGATATATTCTTCAAGTTTATATCCATAAGGATGATGTCTGGTTTCTTAGATACAATATAATTGTCTAATTGAGAAACATCATTGATACTATCAAAGGTTTCAATTTCTGAATAATCTGACAATGCAATCTCCAAACTTTTAGAAAATAAAGCATGGTCATCTACTAACAAAATGTTGATAAGAAACATCTCCTTTCATCGGCAATATCGTTTGTACGCAAATCCCATGTGGATGGTTATTAGATATAGTTACAGAGCCATCCATGTCATTCACTCGTTCCGTAATCATTGCAAGTCCTCGATGTTTTAACCTGTCAGCAGATGAGAGAACATCTGCATCAACAGTTCCATTGTCACTCACATTCAGTATTATAATCCCATTATCCTGCGTAAGGGTTATCCATGCTTTTTCCCCTGTCGAATATTTGTAAACATTCGTGACAAGTTCCTTCAGCAGGCGGTACACAAAGATATTGTATGGCTCAACCAGAAATAAGGAGTCTGAACAATCAAAGGAGACACAGACATTACGATTCGGAAAAGATTGCGAAATACCATCAAGCAAGTTTTGGTAGTTTTCCTTTATAGTAAGTTTTGGAAGCAACGTAGGATGGTAATCCTGCATTTGCTCACGAATATAAGTATTCATATTATCGAGAGTTTCCGTGATAATTTTCTGTACTTCAGGGCGGTCTGCTTTTTTCATCATATTTTTTACAGAAAGCAGGTCTTGAAGAATATCATCGTGGAGAAAGTTTGCAAATTCAAGATTTAATTGTTCTTCCCGTTGTAATTGTTGTAGTGCGACATGGTAGTTGCTTTCCTTGATTATCTTATTATGTCCTTTCTTGAAATTGAAATCCAAAGCAATATTGCAAACATATAAAAACGCAAACAGGGCATCCAGCATAATAAAAAGCAAAGAATATCCACCATCTAAGATTATTGCTATCAAGCTAAAAATAATTACTCCAGAAAATATAAGTAATGTTAATTGGCGATTACTGAATACGGCAGATAATGGAAGGCTGTTTTGTTCTTTCAGTATGATACCGTGGATGCTTACCCAAAACAATAGTATAGGAATATATACACCAAAATTTGAAAGATGTTCAGGAAATCTCATTGTTGAAAAATAATAAGTAAGGAATAAAACTATAACTGCTATAAGGGAGAAAATGATATGCCTCCATTCTGACTTAAAAACAAAAGCAACTCTTTTTCTATGATATATCACTGTAAAAATAAAACACAGCCAGCTTGCCATAAATTGTATGAAATAGAGAAGGAAAAATATTTTACTTGACACCAATACGCCAATAAGAGCAAAAATACAAGTTCCCATCAGGCAGAGATTAATTAAATTCTGATATTTGTATCCGCTGTTTTGGAACAAAAACATTAGTATGAATTTAATGGAAACACACCATATTACCGGGCTTAAAGCGAAAAAAATAGTGTTTGTGATGGAGTTGCCCGAAGCAGCTAAGAGTATATACCAACTTTCTAATGCTAATAAACCACAAAATAGGGAAATGGTTTTATTTTCCCTAATGTTGCAGGAACTTACATAAGTAACATCTATTAGCAGCAAAGACGATAAAAATAAGGGAATGACACCTCTGGTGTTTAAATGAAAATCTGCATGAGCGGTCAGCCCCATATATGCAATGAGTAAAATAGAATTTATAAAAAGCAGTAGCTTTAAAATTGTTTGCTTCATGTTTTGCCTCCTTCCTATTTTCTCATTAAATTATACTATCTCTCTGTGAACAAATAAAGTGTACGAAATCGCCGAGCTATAAAACTCGATGATTTCATATAGCTTTTTATTTCTTTAGAACTGTTTTACAGCAAGTATGGACAGTCATACAGTAATATACCATATAAATTATAAATGTAAGCAGAATAGCGATAAACGTAGGAATATACAGAATAAGGCTTTCTTTCAGAATGTTCTGCATAAGGGCTGTCCTGTATACTAATGTTGCAAAGACACAGTCTACCAACCCGAATAAAAACGGAATACTAAAAAAAGATATCGTCTGCTTCTTTATTATTTTTTTCACCGTTCTGTCTGTGTATCCCATTTTTCTTAAGATTTCATAATCAGCCTTCGAATCGCTTATGGCAGAAAGATTATTAAAATATAATATGCTTCCAGTTGCGATAAAAAACAAGATTACAAGAAATCCAAGCAGTAAGAAGGTTGAACTGCTTAGGGAAAATATCTCATGTATCCTATGCGAGTTTCCCTGTAAATAAGGACTATCATTTAAATATTCAGATAAATCAAGAAACAGAGCTTCATTATCTTTGATTGACTGCCCATTTATACTTAGGACTTCCGTTTCGGGGCTAATTTCTTCTGCTATTGCATCATATAAGTCGTCACTTACAATCAAAGTACCAATGCTATTTGCAAATGAAATGGGATTATCTAAAGTAGTTGCGATGACTGTTACAGAAATTTCTTCATTACCTATAAGCAAAGGATAAACATTACCTGTTTCATCATTGTCTGAAGCTGGCTGGTATTTTACTAAAATACACTCACTATCGTGTAGCTCGCCAATTTGTTCCAAAGCCCCTTTTTTCCCTTGTGCTTCTAAGAGAGCCATATAGTTTGAATAAGAGATACATTCAAACCCTGCATTTCGCAGAATTTTTTCGTTATCTGAATCACCTTTAGAGCTTCCTGCACTATATTCCAAAGGAACTTGTTCGGAAGTAGATGTAACTTTATAAATATTCGTTTGCAGGAATGAAACATCATTTTTGGACGAATGCTCATTTACAATTTGTTTGATTGCATCTATTTCGCTTTCATTTTCAATTCTACATTCAATTTCTGACGGTGCCATACGTGACACAGCAGCTATTGGATAGTATAAAGATAAAGCCATAACGCTGGAGACGGTAAGCGTTGCTGCGGATAACAGTGTAAGCATGATTAAAGTCTTAGAGTTTGAACGCATACGGTATATGAAATTTGGGGAAGTAATTATTTTTGTTTCTGTATAAAACTTCCGTTTGTTGTTTTTGCTTATGTGTACTACAAAAGGAAGAAAGGATGAAATAAAAAGTATTGTTCCCACAACTACGAGTACAAGTGTCAGCATGGCAATGGGGGTATAACCAATCGAAAACCAAACAGATTTATCTCCTCTGAGGATATCCAATGCAAGAACATACCCCAAAATAATGCAGCAAAAGCCAACGATGGCAGGAACAGCATGAAATTTCATTTTTCGTTCAGCACTTTTTTCAAATCTAACTAATCCCATAAGCGATGTCTTGAAAAGAAACCTGCTGTTAGACAGCATCAATACAATCACGATAGCAAAAATAAAGCAAGCTGTTTTTGAAATGGCATTGACATTGAAAAAGGGTATTTTTGAATTATTGATAGATAAATCCAGTAACTTGGTTATGCCAAAAACAATGCCTTTATGAAAAAAACTACCGAGAAGTATTCCTACTATAAACGCTCCAAAACAAACCAGTAAATTCTCTGTTGTCAGCAATGACAACACTGTGGTTTTTCTATATCCTAATAATGCGTAAACACCAAGTTCTTTTGTTCGACGACGTAAAAAGAAACGGTTGGAATATGACATATAAAAAACAACAAAAGCCATTAGGAATACAGAAATTACGTTACACATCATTTCAACCCGCCCGTTACCAGATATCTTTTCAAGCATAATTGTATTCATTGAGAATGAAGTAAATGCAAAAAAGACAGTAATTACAAATGATACAGAAAGCAGGTAAAGGGCGTAAAATGAAAAATTTTTTTTTAGATTTTTAAGTGCCATTGATAAATTATTCATAAATTTTGCCCTCTTATCTTTCCGTATCTAATTTGGCTACTTCCTGTGCAATGGTTTCATAGAATGTTCGTCTATCGGCATCCTGTTTAAGAAGTTCGCGTATAATGCTTCCGTCTTTGAAAATCAGAATACGGTTAGCAAAACTTGCAGCGTATGCATCATGTGTGACCATTAGTATAGTGGTATGCAATTCTTCATTTGCTTCTTTCAAAGTTTTTAATAACTCGGTAGCAGAGTTTGAGTCCAATGCTCCTGTCGGTTCATCAGCAAATAAAATACTTGGCTGTTTTACAATGGCTCTTGCCGCCGATGCTCGTTGTCTCTGCCCGCCAGACAGCTCGTTTGGATATTTGTCTAACTGAGAGGCAATGCCAAAGCGTTCTGCTAAACTCCGCACCATTTTTTCGATTTTTTTATGCGGAAGCTTTTGTAAAGTGAGTGGGACAGAGATGTTTTCTCGGATGGTAAGGCTGTCAAGTAAAAAGTATTCCTGAAATATAAATCCAAGATTATCCCTGCGGAAATCCGCGGAACCTGTGTCGCTCAGTTGTTTTAAATTAACACCATTGATTACAATGCTGCCACTTGTAGGGGTATCAATAGTGGAAAGAACATTAAGCAATGTAGTCTTTCCAGAGCCAGAAGCACCCATAATAGCGATAAATTCACTTTCTGCTACATTGAAAGATACTTTATTTAGGCTTGGACGTTGCCCTTTAGCATAGATTTTTGTTACTTCATTTGCTTCTAATAATGTTGCCATATTTTAATCTCCTTTTCGTTTGATAGTTTCATTGTACTTTTTCTGCTTAAAAAGCGAATGAGTAAATCAGGCAATTTTTTTAATCGTATTGTCTGTTGGTGTGATAAAGGAGATAAAATCTATGATTTATGATGAATGGGTGTTTCACGATGTGGAACATATTTATTTGCAACTTATAAAAAAATAAGGTGTGCGATTTATAGTGGACAACTTTCAGCAGGCGAAAAAATCCCATCTGTTCGAGAAATGGCAAAGAAGCAAGAGGATACTGCAAAGGTACTTTGTTTTTCTTACTTCGGTAATATGTTTGCATTAGGATTTTCCAAAGATGAAGCAGAAAATATCCGATCAGAAGATGCCGGAGAAACCAAAGACCAAGCGTCAGGAAGCAAGTTTATAAAGTTTTATGGAAAGAGCAGGTAGCAATCTATCTGCTTTTTCCTGTTATGTGGTTATCGTAAGCCGAGAAGGTTAAGTGACGAACAAAGGGAACAGGCAAGGTTACGGATGGAGAAAATCAATTCAGATGATAATTGTCGGGAAGATTAGAGTCCAGTCGCAACATTCAGAAGTCCAGTCACAACATTTCCGAATTTAAAGAAAGAAATCTGCCGATAATATAAATGAACAATAGATGATGTTATCCATATTTGATAATGAGCCATGAAAATGAGGTGGAACAGTTGAACATAGCAATTTGCGATGATGAGGAAAATATACGCATTTACATACGCAAGCTGATACAGAAGCAGGAAACTTTTTGTAAGATAACAGAGTTTTCATCGGGCAAGGAATTATTGGAGTTTCAGGATGAGACAAATGCAGAAGAAATAGACATACTTTTTCTGGATATCTCTATGGGAGATGAGGATGGAATGACTGTGGCAAAGCAGCTCAGGAGCCAGATGGAAAGCAAGAAAGAAGCAGTGTGGGGAAGCCTGCCGCTTCTGATATTTGTAACGGGATATCCGGAATATATGCAGGAGGCTTTTTCTGTTAATGCTTTTCAGTATATTGTAAAACCGATTCAGGAAAGCAATTTTGAGCAGGTTTTTGCACAGACCATACGGGAGTATCAATATTTGATGGCAAAGAAAAAGGAAAAACCAAAAGAAGTATTAGTTCGGAATGGAAATAGAACAAGAAGTGTTTCAGCAGATGATATTTACTATATTGAAAGCAGTAATCGAAAAGTGACCTTGTATTTGCGGCATGAAAAAATTGAATATTATGACAAGATCAGCTCACTGGAAAGCGAGCTTAAGCCGGATTTTTTCCGTATACACAAAGGGTATCTGGTTAACATAAAATATGTGGAACGATATGACCGGACAGAGGTGAAAATGAGAAACGGGGACAGTCTGCTGATATCCAAGTATAAATATCAGGACTTTGTAAAGCGTTATTTGGAATACATTTTGGAGGAAAGATAATTGAGTCAGGTTACATATGAAATCATTCGCAAGCTTTTTGAAATCTATCCTATTATTCTGCAAATCGTTCTTTTTCTGGTATTGTGGAATGTATTTTTTCGGTGGGAGAAAGGGATATGGATTGTTGCAGGAATATTGGCAGTGATGAATATCTGCATGGGGCTATGGCTGGAAAAGCCGGGGGTAATACGATATATAATGTCCGCTGTCATTGTGTTGGGATATTGTTTTTGCAAGTACCAAAAACATTTGGAAAAGGCGGTATTCATACTGCTGCTGTTTTACAATTTTCATGCGTTAAGTTATTTGATTGCAGACAGTATTTATCAATGTACAGTGGAGAGCATATTTAGAGGGTTGGATGTTCTGAGTGAGGAATATATATTTCGGGTTTATCTGGGTATGGCGATAGGTATGGGCATCCTGCTTTTATCGTACACGTTGGTATTACTGATTATGACAGGTGTCGTGATAAAAATCGTAAAGAAACCGTTTATGCTGAGATGGCAGGAAACGATATTCCTTTCAGTACTGAATATTGTAGGGAGTATGATTGTAGGAATAAGCGTAGACCTTTCCGTAGTGCAAATCGAGGGTGGAGTTTTTCTGTTGTATGATGACAAGCAGGAAATGTTGTGGAAATTACCGATAATTGCGGTTCTTATCTATGTGGGGGAAATTTCGGCAATATACATCTACCAGAATTACAGGGAGCTTCAAAAAGAACGGCAGAAACATTTTGTGGAAGAACAACAGGTCAAAGCCATGAAGCAGAGACTGGAAGAAGCAGAGAACTTCTACGGGAGCATTCGCAGAGTAAGGCATGAGATGAAAAACCATATGACGAATATAAAAGGGCTGGTGGCAAGTGAGAAATATGATGAAGTAGAGAATTATATCGAAAAACTGGATGAAACCATACAGACTATGGACTATAAATTCAATACAGGAAATGCGGTCACAGATGTGATTATCAATGATAAATACCAGAAAGCGGAAAATGCAGGTATTTCGTTTCAAGTAAAATTTAACTTGGGGGAAACAGACACAATTTCTGCATTTGATATAGGTATCATTCTGAATAACCTTTTAGACAATGCCATAGAAGCCTGCGAGAAACTGGAGCAGGAACAGCGATATATCAATCTGACATTAAAGAAAAAGAATCATTTCCTACTGATTGAAGTGGAAAACAGCTTTGATGGGAAAGTGATATGGAAAGATGGAGGTATCGTCCCGATGACAACGAAACAGAGCGATCTGCCGGATATTTTGATGGAGCATGGAATAGGGTTAAAAAATGTAAAGAATGTGGCAGACCATTATCTTGGAGATATGGATATCAAAATAAAAAACGATGTGTTTAAAGTCACAGTAATGCTGCAGCAGAAGGAAATAAATTAAAAAAAAATATGAAAAAGGAAGGAGAATGTAGTAATGGATGTAGGTTCAGTTTATGGCAGTTATTATGAAACAGCAAAGAGTTACATGGGTTTGAGGAAGGAGGAAAAACAAGCGGGATTTGCGGAAAAGGTCACAGACAAAAGTCAGGTTTTCTCGGAAGATATGACCTTGGAGGAATACAAGGAGTATTTTAATGAAAAGATGAATTCATTATATACACATCCATCGCAGCGGAATAGAAATGATATTATAGATATTACGGATGCCGCTTATAAAAGAATGCAGACTGATCCGGAATATGAGAAGAAAATATTAGACGCTTTAGCGAAGAATAAGGCAGTTAATTTTGGAAACTATATTCCACAAATATCATATATGCATATAGATGACACATATGAGAAATGTTACGGCTATACGCAGGGCATGAAGGAGAATGACGGTTATTCCGGGAGTTCCTCCGCAAAGGGAACTGATGCCGGACGGCAGAAAAAGGCAAGGCAGAAGGAACTGCTGGAAGAATATTTGGAAAAGCGGGCGCAGGCTAAGAAACAGCAGCTGGAAATGTTAAATAAAAAAATTGCAAAGATGGAACTGGAAAGAAGTAGACAGACTCAGTCATGGAACAGTGAGAGGCAGATGGCAAAGGCTTCCAATGCTTATGATGCAAATATTATGATGGAAGCAGAGCTTGTGAAGAACATAACCAAAGGAGAAAACAATGGAAATTTCAAATAATCAATCTTATTATATCAATCCGAATACCAGACAATTCACATCAAATGTGAAAAATACAGCAATAAAGGACAGGGAGGTCTTCAATGGTTCGATGCAGAATCTGTTAAATCCCATAGAGGATTTGGTATAGGTGCTCAAAACGCCGATTAAGCTGGTAGATAGTTCTTCTCTAAACAGGCTGAGCAATTCCGTCAATATTGCATCCGACATGCGCATCGCTGTAAACGACGGTTACATATTGAAGGTAAAGCAACAGGGTGTGGAGGTTTCCGGCGGTAATGATCCTTATGATACAGAGGCATATATGAAAGCGCAGAAGATGGCGGGTTCGCTGTCTACGCTGTTGCGGAATGCTTGTGGGAATATGCACACAGTAGCATATTCTCAGGAGGAGTATGCCAGATGGACAGAAGGTGTATCCGATGTGATGGGGTATCTCGGCATAGATTATAGCTTTTACAGATGAACGAATAAATGACCTAATGTTGGAGTGGTCAACAGATGAAGATTTTTGGGTGCGCCGAATTGCTATTGACCACCAGCTTTGTAGGAAAGAGCGAACAAATACGGAATTGCTTGAAAAAATATTAGTGAATAACTTTGGCAGTTCAGAGTTCTTTATCAACAAAGCCATCGGTTGGAGTCTGAGAGATTATTCTAAGACAAATCAGGATTGGGTAAGAAATTTTGTTGAAACTCATAAAGACAAGATGGATAAATTGAGTATCAGAGAAGCAAGCAAATATTTATAAGTCAAATGGGAAACACAAAATTGGGTTTTATGAATGTCCCTAATGGTGATGCAATAGCATTTGATATGAAAGAGAGTGAAATAAATCCGTCTGTGGTATATCTTAGCCATGACGATGGTGAAGGACATGGATATATACTGGGTAAAGATTTTAATACTTATTTAGAACAATTGTTATTGGTAGGAGCATGTGGCAATGAGGATTGGCAGATGTTACCGTTTTGCTTGGATGCGCAATCAGGAATTGTATCAGATTGTGAAAATGCAAAGGAGTATCGAAAACTTATAGGGTTACAGATATAGTAAGAGGCACGCCCAAATTTCAGGTTTCGTTCCATTCTGTAAAGAAAAATGAATAAATGTCGATAAATATTATGAGCTAAGGATGGCGTCTGTTTCAAGGGATTGAATGTGAAAATAGACGCTGTTTCTGTTTGGATTGGAGGTTATATTATGAGAATACAAGCGGCAAATACATTTTATACAGGTACTTACTCTGTTTTGAATACGAAGTCATCATTTCCATATGCTGTGAAAGTTGAAGGTTACGGAAATACAAGAAACCAAAGGAGTTTATTTCAGTTTGCACATGTGACAATAACAGAACATATGGTAAATGCAAAATATGGTACAAAGATTACAAATGGTTCGAGAGTGCAGATGCAGACCGCAGGTAGTAAGAAAAAAGAAGATTGGACTGAGGTTTCCAAAGAACAGTTGGCAGAAGTAAAACTACCGGCATCATTTGATAAATTGAAAGAACAAAATTCTTATTTTTATCATGGAGAAAACATATCGGATTATGAACTAGTGCAAACTGCAGTAGCATTGGGGAAAATGGAATTACCAACAGATGAGAAAAAGTGTATCCCAGACAGAGTTGCAATGGATGCATTTGAAGTGCTTGTCAGAGACCAGGCGGCTCCAAAAAACTCATGGTCAAATACATTGTATTCGGAAGATGGAAAATATACCTTTACAAAGACTGAAAGCGGAAGATGGCAGATGCATTTGATTGATGATGCTGCCATAGGTGCATCTTTGGAAGATATAGCAAATTGGATGATGAGTGGCACGCCCAATAGAAATATTGAGACACGCTACCTAAATTATCTTCATACTGTTGATCCGGATTTATATAATGTGGCGATGCGAATAGGTTCCGAGGTTCGTTCTTATGGTTTTATGGAGGATTTACATCAGCAGGGAGTATTAAGTGATAGTCAAAATCAGTATGATATGAGTCTGTTGGGTATGTTATTCGGTAAAGATGCGGATAGTATGCGTATGATATTGAATGGGTGTAAGGAGTCTGGTAATTTTTTGGAATTATTGGATTTGTATAGCCCGGATGGAGCAAAATCGTTGGATAAGCTTCGGGAACAGCAATATAAGCACGGTGGAATTGTTTAATATAGCGAGTTTTATGACAGGATATGAAAAAGCAATTAATTCTCGAAGTAGAAGAGTGTGAAACACTAATGTAGCAACGGAGGTAAAGACAAACAGCAAGGACAAAGTGCAGGAATATTATGAGAAACTGTGTAAAAAGTTCCCGGAGATTACTTTTAATACGGGTAGCAGTCTTATGAGTGGAAATGAAAATAAAGTGGTAATAAATCTTTCTAGCGAATGTCTAAAGAAAATGGCAAATGATCCGGAATTTGCCAAGAAAGTAGAGTTTAATTTAACTGGTGCAGTACCGGGACAGAATAGAATGTTTGCACAAGCCAAAGCTGATAATGCAGTGATACATGGTGTTACAACTGTAATAGATGCCGATGGGAATGCTTCTGTTACTTGCGGAGGTATGACAAGAACCAGTGGTTCAAAACAAAATTCAACTACATTGAATGCGGAAAAGAAACAAAAAGAAAGATTATAGAAAAAGCGTGAGGAAAGAAAAATCTCAGAAGAAAAGGCAGCTAAGAGACGGGCAGAGAAAAAGGCGCAGTTGGAGAAGCTGACAGAAGATGAAACGTTTACAATATCAGCTACTGGCACTGATGTAAAAAGTGTTAAGCAGAACCTCTTAGCTGCGGTTTCTGGTACATCTGCGCCGACAGGGGCAAGTTTTGATATAAAGGCATAAGGAGAAATTGTTCATATTCCGCAAGGCGCATAAACCTTTGCTTTTGCGGACTGCCCGGACTTATTGCAAGGGGGCAGGGGCGGCAATATAAAAAATTGATGACAATGGAGGATTAGGAAATGGCTATTAATGGAGTCGGACATAATTATGATTATTTGGGAACGACTACAAATTATATACGGGGAAAAGCAACTGTTAGGGAAGCAATCTCAAAGATGGTGAAGCAGTCGGCAAATCTTTCTATTTCTGATGCAGGAAGAAATATGCTGCGGGAAATGGCAAGCAAATTTGAACCCGATTCGGATTATACCAATGTCAGGGAACTGACAATACAAAATACAAATGAGGTTGCTTGGGAACACTATACCGCAATGCGGGATATTAGCAGCCTAACATTAAAAGACGGGAATTATAATGTTGAAGATGTGATGAAATCTATAATGGATACATATGAAACCCGTTATAATGAAATCGTAAAAGAACATGAAAATGGAGATCGTGAAGTTTCCTACGAACTTACGGGGAAAAGGTCATTGACACTTGACGAAGATTTAGCCGGATTGGACGAAGCCTTTAAAATGCGTCTGGCAAATTTAGAAGGATATATTACCTGTCAACAAACCAATAAAGCATTTGAAAACGCAGACAGTTCATGGTATTTCCGTAGAAATAGCCCTCAAAATGAAGTAAAAACACAAGATAAGGCTCAAATGTTTGATACAAAATATCAGAAAACCGCAGTATCAATAATGGAGCAGGCTAAAGAGAAGTTTTTGGTAGCCTTTAAAAGTATAAATTACAAACAAGGAACAGCAACAAGCATACTATCGGATATTATGAAAAAGTGCTGATAAAGGAGGATTAAAAATGGCTATTAGTGGAGTAGGACAGAGTTATTATCAGAACAATGTTGCAACAACGAAAAGTACAAAGAGCGTAAACAGCACGGAAGAAACGGGCAATACAAAGGAATTATCAGAAGCGGAAGAAATGGCGATTTTCAAAAAGGAATTTTATGCTGAAATTGATAAGATACCCAGAAATAGAACTATAACCAATGTGGCTATCAACATATCAGAGGAAGCATTTAAGAATATGAAAGATGATCCGGAGTACAGGGAAAAGATATTATCAGCACTTAAACGTGACTTAACTTCGTCCTTTGCACCGTTGGAAGCTTCTATGGTGCTCACTGTAGGAGCTACTGCTAAAGATTATAGGGGCGATTCATGGTCTGGTGTTAATAATCAATCGGAATTTTTTGCTCGTTCACAAAACAGTTTTTATAAAAAGACAAGCAACAAGAAAGATAGACAAAAAGAGCTTTTGGAAGAATATCTAGAAAAACGGGCGCAGGTTAAAAAACAGCAGCAGGAAATGTTGAATGAAAAGATTGCAAAGCAGGAACAGGAAAGAAGCCGATTATTACGGTCGTGGAACAATGAAAGGCTGTTGTCAAAAGCGTCTAATGCTTATGAAGCAAATGCTATGACGGAAGCGGTTACGGATAGTGCTTTTTCGCTTGGATAGTGATTTTAAGTAAGGAGAAAGAGATATGTCAATTACATTTTTAAGTAATCCTATTCATCTGCCGGATTTTTTCAAGTTTGATAGGGAATATTTGGGAAAACAGGAAAGCCAAAATGAAGACCAGAAAGTGTTTCATAAGGATACTTTAGAGGTTTCTCAATTATCGAAAAACAGGGAAAATTTAATGGATAAAATTAAGCATACAGTTGTGCATTCGGTTACATCGTTCAGCGATATGAGAGCCGGAATATTAAAAGAAATTAGGGAAGAAAAAGGGCAGTATGACTATACTGATGTTGTAAATGCCTGCGGATTGAGTTATGCAAGGCTGTATTCTGAAATTGAACAGCGCTATGAAAATGAACAGTATTATAAGGTAGATGGGACGCCGCTGACAAAAGAAGATGAGATAGAGTGGCTGGATATACAATTTGAGCAGGAAGTGGCATGGCAGAAATCCTGTGCCAGAATAACAGCCCAGGGGCAGGTCATTCAGGGGAATATTCCTGAAATGCCAACAGAGGAGATGGAAGAATTGGAGGACAGCTTTTATCAGGCGAAGGATGCCTACATCAAGTTATATCAAGAAAGCAAACAGACAGGTAAGTTTCTTGTTTTGCAAAATTATATGTTAGGTAGTAGCCGGATGTATGAGATGCTGAATAAATTAGGAAATTTACAGGAGAGGGTGGAATAATGCAGGTTAATTCGTCCAATGGTTCATTACAACAAAGGATTTTTTCAGGAACAGGAAGTATAGGCGGTGTCCATCTGCCCGATTTTAACGATAAGTATGTGTTTTCCAAAAAGAAAAGCGGTATTAGTGATGAAGAATACAGAAAACAGATTGTAGCGCAGGCTTATAAAGATTTTGAAAAGGGTACATTTCAAAATAAATCAGATGGCTTTAACAAATTGATGAAAAATTATACATCAGAAGTATCCCCGGATAGAAAGGGAATCATTACTTCTGGATTAAAAGCTGTTTCAAGAAATAGACATAATGTGTTAAAGCCGATAGATTTTGTCGCAACTCTGCTTGAGGGGAAAGTAAAGTATCAGAAACTGCCATCGGGCAATAGTGAGTACATAGAATTTTATGATAAGAATGGGGAGATGGTAGCAACTTATTCCAACAATGGATGGACAATGTATACCACGAATGCAGAGGCAGCGAGGCAAACAGAAATGTGCATGATTTATAATGAAGCATGGGGAAATGCAAAAAGAGGACTTCCGATAGTAGGAGGGGAATCCGTAAATGAAGAAAATTTGAAAAGCAGTTTTGATGTCAAAGCATAGTGAAAAATAGAGTAATGGAAATTATTGTGAACAGTGTTTCTCCGCTTAGTCGATGGAGAGAATATACGCAAATTTATTGTAAATGGTGTAACAATGTGATTATGGAAATTTCGCACTGCGTTTCAAGCCGGTTGATATTCAATTCACAAAACCGAATTGGGATAATATTATGACGAAACGTGATAAGCCTGCAATGTCGGAGGAAGAATTCGAGAAAGCTATAAAGGAACTTGCACAGAAGGAATTTGCCACCGGGAAGCGGGATGATGCGGCATACCGAAAATTATGTATGCAGCATGGTGAGACAGTTTCCCCGGACAGAAAAACCATCTATGAATCAAGCATGAGAAAGACAGGAGGAAAGATGAATGAGGCTTGTATGTTTTGGGACAACAATGGGAATAAAACATTGTCTTACAATCCTGAATCAAGGAACTGGAAAGCCATAAGCACAGAGGAAGAATTTGCAAGGGCACGTGTATTTACATCTATCTATAATGATGAACTGGCACGCCTGAAAAAGGAGTATGGAGAAAACGCAAAGGGAACTGTATCTTATCAGCAGATACAGTCTGACTTGGCAGCGAGCATGAAGGCACCATCTCCGGGCAGTTCACTGGATATACAGATATAATCCTACACTCTATTCCGATGAGATGCTTAAAGCTTTAGCTGCTTGATTTTTCCAATGTCACAGGATGCCCGGAATATACTGTTAAATGCCATGCATAGCATATTTTGTTGAAGTTTTTCTATATCAACAATCAACTAGCACAACGGGTTAAATTATATAAATATATTTGGAGGAGGTTACTATGAGTAATACAATTAATGTGAACTATATGACACGGGCTTACAATCAGTACCAACAGAAAAATGCGGCTAAAGATCAGGAGAAGGAAGATACAAGGTTTGCGGATAGTGTAAGAGAAAAGAGCGAAGCTAGTGGAAGTATAGTGGGCAATTCAAAAATAGGTTCTGTGTCTGCTAAAGATATGACGATGGTGGAATACAAGCAGTACATTTACAATAAAATATCTCAAATTCCAATGCACCCCACAAGAGCAGGCGAGTCAATATCTGTTACAATTTCAGAGGCGGGTTTTGAAGCAATGAAGAATGATCCAGAGTATGAAGCATGGGAGAAAGTTATAAATATTATTTTGTAATG
>OHDT01000757.1_pt1 | contig 16494 bp, 10 predicted proteins | sample 1567061 | NCBI WGS metagenome assembly OHDT01 (sample SAMEA3879506, study PRJEB24766) | human gut metagenome | biome: human-associated habitat; feature: feces | place: USA | collected 1985/1987
CAAGATCACCATCACCCTCAAGGCGTCCTGTGACAATTATGAGGATTTCACCATCACGCTGAACGTCACTCTGACAGAAAAGGACGATCAGAAGCCGTTGACCATCACCGGTGCGGGTAGTGTGGTCTACGGTCAGACACTGACATTGACCACCACTGGCGGCTCCGGCACGGGCACAGTGACCTACCGCATCGACACAGACGCGAGCACCGGCGAGGCGACCATCGATCCCGAAACCGGCGTTCTGACTCCCGTCAAGGTCGGCTCTGTCAGCGTCATCGCGACTAAGGCGGGCGACAACGACTACAACGACGTCACCAGCGCTCCCTTCGTGCTCATGATCAAACCGGCCACGCCTACCGGCGAGCCGAACTACACCAAGATCACCACCAGCGGCAAGACGCTGAAGGACGCGGCGCTGACCACCAAGGGAAGCACTCTGAATCCCAGTGACGGCAAGCTGGAATGGGTGGATGACAAGGGCGAGCCCCTGCCCGACGATACCACGGTCAAGGCCAACACGACCTACAAATGGCGCTTCACGCCTGATGATGACAACTACACGACCCTGACCGGCGAGGTTGAGCTGTATCACAAGTCCAGCAGTGGCGGCGGTTGGTACGACAGCTACTACACCATCAAGGCAACTGCCGGAGCGGGCGGCTCTATTTCTCCCTCCGGCAATGTCAGCGTCCGCGAGGGCAGAGATCAGACCTTCACCATCACCCCAGATAAGGGCTATGCCGTCTCCAATGTCAAGATCGATGGCAAGAGCATCGGCGCGGTGAAGTCCTACACCTTTGAGAATGTCAGCAGAACCCATACCATCGAGGTCATCTTTATGAAAGCCAACGGCAACCCCCAGACTGGCGTGTTTGTGGATGTAGCCACCGGCAGCTATTATGAGAACGCTGTGGATTGGGCGGTGGGGAACGGTATTACGCAGGGAACCGATGCTACCCACTTCTCCCCGGATGGCATCTGCACCCGCGCGCAGGCCGTGACCTTCCTGTGGCGTGCCGCTGGCAGTCCCAAGCCCGAAACCCGCACCATGCCCTTCGCCGACGTCCCCGTGGGCAGCTATTATTACGACGCTGTGCTGTGGGCGGTAGAAAACGGCATCGCCAAGGGCACCAGCGACACCACGTTCAGCCCCAACATGACCTGCACCCGCGCCCAGATCGTCGCGTTCCTGTGGCGTTCCGAGAAGTCCCCGGCAGCGGGTACGGCCAATCCCTTTGCCGATGTGAAGTCCACCGCCTACTATGCTGATGCGGTTCTGTGGGCGGTCAAGGAGAACATCACCAAGGGAACCACCAACACCACATTCAGCCCCGACGCGGATTGCACCAGAGCGCAGATCGTGACCTTCCTCTGGCGCTGCAAGAAGTGAACGGCTGACATACGGCTAAACATCAAAGCCGCTGGCATGACCCTATAAGCGAACATCGGACAGCGCAGTGGACGGGCATCTCGCCCTGAAGCTGCGCTGTTCTCTTTTCGCTGCGAGAAACAAATCAATGACATTTTGAGCTGCGCCGCTATCCCAGCGCGGCAAGGAGACAGCATTATGAAAAGAATCACAAGAATCATTCGTCCGATCATCTGCATGGCCGTCCTTCTCTTCGCCATGACCACGGCAGTTATGGGCTGCTATCAGAAAGAGGCGGAGCCTATCGACATTCCCGGCACATCTGCGCCTCAGCCATCAGCGCCTCTCGCGGGCGAAGTTATCCCCTCGGTGGACAGGCAGACAGAGTTGGCGGAAGCCAGAGCGAAGAATCCCGACACCGTGGCGTGGCTGTATATCCCCGGTGCGGAGGTGGACGACCCTGTGATGCAGGCGGAGGACAACGGCTATTACCTAAAGCTGGATGAAAACGGTGAGTACGCCATATGGGGCTGTTATTATGCCCACTGTGAAAACAAAATCGGCGGCAGGGATAAGCTGGACAAAAACACCACCATTTTCGGTCACTCCGCCAGCAACTGCGACCCGGACGGTGTGCGGTTCACCAAGCTCTACCGTTATATGGACGCAGACTTTGTAAAGGAGCATCCGTATATCTATCTCTCTGTGGATGGTGAGGACATGATCTTTCAGATCACCGCACTGTTCGTCACGGATATTGGTTTTGACTATATTGCGCCTGATCCCACAGGAGATGATCTGACCAGCTTCTTTGAGACGATTGCGCGGAAAAACTGGCTTGACTTTGATGGCGTGACCTTCTCCGAGGAAGATACTGTTCTGACCCTCTCCACCTGCTGCCGGAAGTATGACAAGGCTAACAGCGGCAATCAGCGGCTGGTGGTCATGGCAAAGCTGCTGCCGGAGGGCGCAACCGCACAGGAGTTCAGCGTATCTCTTGTGGATGATCCTGAAATGCCCTGATTTATAAAACCAAATGACCTTGCAATACTGAAATGCAGCGTATGGTATAGGGAAAACGGCGGCTGCTCTGTACGGGGCAGCCGTCGTTTTTGCTGTCCCAACATTTTTCAGATGAAAGAGACCTATGCGTATGACAGGAGAGCACAGGAGGTGCCGCTAATGCTGCGGCGACGAGCCACGCCGGGAGCGTAACCGGACGATACCCGGACACCGTAGGATACCTATGCCCTCCGACAGCCGCCGACAATTTTTATACTGAACCGCACCAAAGCGCCCATGCAGGCTTTTATGTCTGTGTGGGCGCTTTTTGTCGTTCCCGACACTTCTTTGCCGTGGGCTGCCGCTCCCCGCCACCCTTCGTTCAGACCTTTTTACCCACTCGAATCTGAACGGAGGAACAAAATGTTTAATAGAAAAAGCAGCTATGCGCTGAATAAGAAAGATGCCAGCGCCATCGTTTACATAGACGCCAACGAAAACATCATCCGCCTGACCCGTGAGGACTTCGCCAGTGAGGAAGAATTTCAGAAGTGGAAGTCATGGTCGGATGAAAACTACCACACCGAGGACAATCGTGATGTGGTAGAGGGTAAGCACAATATGCCCATTGATGACCTGTCCGAAGCTGCGCTTGCCATTCCTGCCATTGATGTGGTTATGGATCGCCAGCATGAAAAAGCCGAGAGGCGTAGACAGGCTTCCGCAATGGTTTCTCAGATCAGGGAGAAGCTGACGGAAACGCAGTTCCGCAGACTTTGGATGTACTTCGTTGACGGAATGACCATTGATGAGATTGGAGAGATTGAAGGCATCAGCCATCAGAATATTTCCAAGAGCATCGGTTCTGCGATGAAGAAAATTAAAAAATTTTTTCCGTAAGCTCAAAAACAGGGTGCAAAATCGCCCCCAAAAAGATGATAGGTGAAGGGACATTCTCCACGAAGCCTTTCGTTGAACGTTGAAAACTGAATAGACCATGATGCAGGCACAAAACCCGCGTGATAGCGGCATAAGGTGCGCCGCCACGACGATGGCTTCAAGGAGGTGATTCCGGAAAAGCCATCCGAGCGATCTACGCAGCCTTAGACCCGATTCGGCAAATCGGGCGCGATGACAGCGCGGCGGATAATGAAACTTGCTCACGCCCTCCCACAGACTTGAGGGGGAGGCCCTGCGGTATGCGCCAGCCCTCCACGGGCAGCGGTGCTGTGGGGCTATGCAGCCGAAGCCATCGGCGGTCTGGAATACTCCCCGTGCCGGGGATGCGTGGCAAATACGGCACACAACAATCATACAAGGAGCCGTCAAACCGGGTCTTTCTGTCTTATGACAGCCCAAACCATTCCGGCGCGGCGGCTCCCTATCTTGTGGATTGAAACGGAACACAACTGTCCCGCTGCTTCTGGTCATCGTGGCCAGAGGTGGGGCAAGGTCAAAGGACGGCGCTTTTGTGCCGTCCTTTCACGTTTCCCCACGGACAACGGGAAACCATCAAATCTATTCACATCGCTGATTTTTATAGGAGGTTTTCAGATGACGGAGGCAAGAGTCGGCTATCACAAGGAAGTCAAAACCGCGTCTTTTCAGGGCAAATCCATCACCGTGGAAAACCTGACCCCGATGCTCTCTCCCCGAGCACGGGATAAGCGCAAGCGTGAAATTGAAAGCTGTCTGTATGAGGTCTTTGTGAAGTATGCGCCGGGACGGGCGCAGATGCACTAATGCGGGACATCCTTGAGATGCGGGGCTGCCAGAGGTATAATATAGGTGTAAGGTTTGGTAGCTCCTACACTGAAAGGAGCACCAAATGATTATTCGTGAAGATGCCATTTATGGCAGACAGTCCGTTGACCGCAAGGACAGTATCAGCATTGAAAGCCAGATTGAGTTCTGCAAGTATGAGTTGAGAGGAGGCAATTTCCGCAAGTACACCGACAAGGGCTATTCCGGCAAGAACACCGACAGGCCCAAGTTCCAAGAGCTGATGGCCGATATTCGCCGGGGCTTGATCAAGCGCGTGGTGGTCTACAAGCTGGATCGTATCAGCCGTTCCATTCTGGACTTCGCAACCATGATGGAAACTTTTCAGGAATACAATGTTGAGTTCGTATCTTCCACGGAGAAGTTTGACACGTCCACCCCGATGGGGCGGGCCATGCTGAATATCTGCATTGTATTCGCCCAGCTTGAACGTGAAACCATCCAGAAGCGCGTGACCGATGCCTACTATTCCCGCTGCCAGCACGGTTTTCACATGAGCGGCGCGGCCCCCTACGGCTTCCAACTGGAGCCGACCACCATTGAGGGCATCCGCACAAAAATGATGAAGCCTGACCCGGAAACGGCAGATATTGCAAAGCTGATGTTTGAAATGTACTCTCAGCCCGCAACCTCTTTCGGGGACATCGCCCGTTACTTTGCCGACGAGGGCATCCTGATCTACGGCAAGGAAATGACACGGGGCTTTATCTCCCAGCTTTTGAGAAATCCCATTTACGCGCAGGCCGACCTCGATATGTACGAGTTCTTCAAAAGTCAGGGGACGGTGGTAGTCAATGAAGCGACAGATTTTGCCGGAACAAACGGCTGCTATCTCTATCAGGGCCGGGATGTGCAGGAAAGAAAAAACAAGCACCTGAAAGATCAGATACTTGTTCTTGCTCCCAGCGAGGGGCTGGTATCGTCTGATACATGGCTGCGCTGCCGGAAGAAGCTCATGGCAAACAAGACGTTCCAAGGCGGGCGCAAGGCAAAGAATACATGGCTTGCCGGAAAGGTCAAGTGTGGCCGCTGCGGGTATGCGCTTATGAGCGTCGGCAATCCGACAGGCGTTCAATATCTCCGCTGCTCCAAGCGGGCCGACAGCAAAAGCTGTGACGGCTGCGGGACGCTCCGTACACGGGAATTTGAAAGGTTCCTGTACGGCGAGATGGTCAAGAAGCTGTCCGAGTTCCAGACGCTGACGGCAAAGCGGGAAACGGTCAATCCAAAATTGACCGCGCTGAACATGGAGCTTGCCCGCGTGGAGGACGAGATTGAAAAGCTGCTGAATACTCTGACCGGGGCTAATGCTGTGCTGCTGTCCTATGCCAACAGCAAAATCGAGGAGCTGGACACACACCGCCAAGCCTTGACAAAAGAGATCGCGGCGCTGTCGGCGGAAATCATGTCCCCGGAGCAGATCGAGCGGCTGTCGGTCTACCTCAACCAATGGGAAGAAATTGACTTTGAGGACAGGCGGCAGGTTGCCGACGGCCTGATCTCACAGATCCGCGCAACCGACGAACACGTTTCGATTGAGTGGAAAATTTGACTTTTACTTATCCATCGCACACGACAAAGGGCTGTGTGCCCTTGTCAAGCGATGTAAGGAGAATGAAATATAGCGAATATTTTGAAATAGACAAAAACTACTATCCGGAAATTAACCCGGACTCCGTGAAAAATCCGGGCAATGAGTGGCAATATACCTATCCTCATGAAACCTTTGTCGAGCTGCTTTCTTCTGTCGAGCTTATGCTCAGCAGGGAAAACACTGAGCTCAGAAAAGGTATTTGGATTGAGGGCTCATACGGCACCGGTAAGTCCAGAGTTGTGTGGGCACTGAAGAATTTATTGGAATGCTCCGAAAAGGAGTTTCGTGACTACTTTGAAAAAAATCACGATGAATTCAAAAAAGCCCCGGACTTAGAGGACAAACTTTTCGCACAAAGGTCGGGGAAAATTGTCACTGTGTTCCGCTACAACAGCGGTGAAATTACCACAATTAAGAAGTTTATCACTGCCGTATTTGACAGCGTTTCCGATGCGCTTGATAAGGCAGGCATTGCATATAACGGCAACAAGACACTGCGTGGTAAAGTTGTCCAGTGGCTTTCAGATGATGCTAACAAAGCATATTTCAACGCTATTATTTCGATGCCGCAGTATCGCTCTCTGGGCAGCTTAAGCGGCAAAAACGCTGATGACATTATAGCACAGTTAAACAATCCTTCTGCCAGTTCGGATGCGCTCCTCACTGATATTCTGCGTATAGGTGAAGAGAAAGGTATTAAACCGTTCAATATTGAAATGCAGGATTTGAAGGACTGGCTCACAGACATTATTGAGAGCAACCAGTTAAAAGCAATCGTTTTTCTGTGGGACGAGTTTTCTTCCTTTTTCAAGAATAACCCGACTGCTTTGGATGTATTCCAGTCTTTAGCAGAGCTTGCAAACGACAAGCCATTTTATATGGTTATTGTAACGCATATGGCGGGCTCTTTCTTCTCGGATTCGGACAAGAGGACAAAAGATGCTTTCAACATTGTCTATGACCGTTTTGTACATAAAACAATTGAAATGCCTGATAACATTGCGTTCAGGCTTATTAAACACGCAATGAAAATAAAAGATGTCGCAAAAGATGAATACGAAGATTTCGCCGACGAGCTAACAAGCTACATGCCTTTCTCCAGAAAGGCGGTATGTGAAGCTGTAAAGGTAGACGACGATGTGATGAAGGGTATCTTCCCCATTCATCCCATGGCCGCTCTTTTGCTGAAGCATTTTGCAAAGAACTTTGCTTCTAACCAGAGAAGCATGTTTAACTTTATTAAGAATAGCCAGTCTAATGATTTGCACGCATTTCAGTGGTTCATTGAGAACCATTCGCCTGAGGATAACGAAATCCTTACAATTGATTACCTTTGGGATTTCTTCTACGAAAAAGGCGGAGATGAAAACTCCGATACGCAGGGCAAGAGCAACCTAGATATTGCTATTGCAACAATCCTTGATACATACCCCAGTAACGCCGCCAAGCTGAACCGTGAAGAACAGCGTGTTCTTAAAACTGTCCTTATGATGCAGGCAATCAGCAAAAAGATGAATAACGGTGTGGAACTGTTGCGTCCGACAGTGCAGAACCTTGGACTTGCTTTTGAAGGCGACGATTCCATGGAGAACAACCGTGCTATCAATATTGCGAGAAATCAGCTCGTTCAGAAGAAGATTCTTTATATCGACACTAATGGCTCTGTTGAAGAATTTGCCGCTTCTGCCATTGCCGGAGATCAGGTGCAGATTGATGCAATTAAGGATCGTTTGCGTAAAGAAACCAAAACTGCAAAGCTCATCGATGACGGCGATTTGATGTCAGCGTTTACCTTTAATTCCGCTTTGCGTGCAAGATACAATTTCCAATATGCAACGGTAGATAATTTCAAAGTTACAGTCAACAGGATAAATAATATGCCGAAATCCTACAAGTTCAATGCGGTAATTTGCATCGCCAGAACCGAGGAAGAGCAAACAACCCTTCGTCTAAAGATAGCCGAAGCGGTACGGGATTCTGCTTATGCGGATATCATTTTCATTGATGCCACATCCAATATTATGGGTGCAGATCGTTTTGAACAGTGGATTAGTGTTGCCGCGCAAACGGAGTACTGGAGGCCGAAAGACCCCCGTCTTGCCGACAATAAACAAACAGATGTTAAACGTACTCTTGCAGACTGGAAGAATGATATTACGGGAGGAAAATTCACAGTTTACTTTGGGACTGACTTTAAAGAAAATGCTTCCAGTATGACTCTTCTCAAAGAAAAGCTTGCAGCAGTCGTACTAAAAGTTTACCCTCTGTCTTTTGACAATTGCAATGTTTCTGATCAGTTCTTTACAGATGCAAAGTATGCTGATGCTGCCAAAAAAGGCATTGCTATGGCAAAGACCGTCGACTTCACAAGACCCGGCATTTTCCAAGAGAAGTATGTAAAGGCTATGCTCGAAGATGCGCTTGGAATTGAGCATTTTGAGGAAGTCAAGCCGCATCTGAGCATTTCCAAGCTCAAACTGAAGGTAAAAACCCTTATAGATGGAGTTTTTGAGAAGGATGTTCGTATTGCTATCAGTGACATCTTTGATTATTTGATGAAGGAAGGCTTTATGCCTTGCTCAATGTATGCATACCTTGCGGGGTTCCTTCTGAGTGATTATTCCGATGAGCCCTACAGATATGGTGTCGGTTCTGCGGGTGATGACGGTGGCAAAATGACTGCCGAAGAACTCGGGAATGACATCGGAGAGTATGTTAAGAATAAGGTTTCTCCGATTAAAAACTACAAAGAGAAGTATATTGAAATAATGACGCCCGACCAGAAGGCCTTTGTTGATTTTGCAGCCAAGGCATTCGGCATTGCGGAAAATCTTTCCGTAGAACAGGCCGCGTCAAAAGTCAGAATCAAGCTGAGAGATATCGGCTATCCCATCTGGTGCTTCAAGGCTATTGACACAAACAGCTTGGAAGGATTTATTGACAAACTTGCGGAAATATCGAATTCGCAAAACGGCGGGAATGTCCCTACTCTTGCCGGTCAAATGGGTAAAATGCTTCTTGCAGTTCCTTCTTCCATTGACAATTTAGCTCAGCTCTTAACATCCGAAAATGGATATAAAGCAATGGGAGAATTTCTTCATGATTTTGAAGAAGGCCAGCTATTAACCTGTGCAGAGGCCATAGGGATCCCCGATGTTATGGCTGATGTTAAAAAGCAAATAGGTTCTGGCGAAGCAACATGGCTTTGGAATATGGATACCGGATTAGAGGAATTGCGGAAGTTACTCGTCGACTACAAGATTATTCTCCAAAGCACTCAGTTGGGAATAAAGTCGGCATCCTTCTTTTCTTGCATGCAGGCATGGAAGGAATATACGCGTTATATTAAGTCTCCGGCGAGTGTGATCACCGCCAAATGTCCTGAGCTCATGTATTTCATTGGCTGTCTGAAAGACATTGCCGAAAATGGAGAGATTTCTCATGAAAAACATGAGAAATTCCTTGCAGAACTCACTGAAAAAGCTTCTATCATTTCCGCATTGAAGGAAGAAAAAATTGCAATTTTTAAAGAGACTTATTCTCTGTACTTAGTCGGCTTCAACGATGCAGAAGTTAGAAAAGTATACAATACGTTGCCTGCCTCTTCGTTTACCGACGACAAGTCTACATTTGAAAAGAATGTTTCCGCAATTTCAGATGAAATTCGAAGCGAACAGGAACGATTCAGATTGCTTGAGCTTTGGGAAGAAAAAACAGGCACCAAGAACGCCTATGAATGGAGTGAAAAGAACCGTACACCTATAAAGGCCATGGTTTCGGTAGATGAGCAAGTAAATGCATTTAAACTGTTTGATGCCATAAATTACCCCAACACAGAAGCTTCTAAGGTGTCCGACGCATTGAGTTATCTGAAGAGTAATCCGGGATTCATAGCTTCACTTACGGATAAATCCAAAATCGATACAGCATTTATTCGCGTAATCGTAAAGAAGTACTATGCAATACTGACTGATTTGGACGCAGTAAGAGACCATTTGGAAAAGGTTATACCGAAGGCACCTTATTCATGGTATGGTGATCCCGCTGTATCTACCGAAATCGAAAAGCTTGCTAATTCCAAATACAGAACCGGTGGTAACTCTGTTGTCATGCAACGGATTGATAAAATGGATGCTGAAGAGGCAAAAAAATACTTGCGTAAACTTGTCCAGGAGGATGTTGAAGTAGGTATATCAATTATCAGCAAGGAAGGTATTTGATATGAAATCAATTGCCGTTAATGAGGCCATAGAGAATATCAGCGAATACTTAGGCAGTGATAACATATATCCGTATTTTGTCTCTGTAAGCGGGAGCAATGAGTATCGGCTTCTTCTGCATCGTTTCGCATCATTAAAGAAGGTCAAGGTCAGTGAATTTTGCAGTGCAGACGCATATCCGGATCTCGACGGTTTTCTTGACGCGGTTAAGGAAGAACATAATGAAAAGCTGATTCTCGGTGTCGGAGAATATATTACCTGCGGAGGCAATATTGACATTCTATACAGTTTGAAAAATCTCCCCTCACCTAAGACCGTTGTATTATGCAGAGGAATAAAACAGGAACTTTCAAAACTCAACAATGCAGATCGTAAATTCAACGCAAGACGTTTCTGCTGCGTGGATTCCGAGCTTGACTTTTCTGTAATTTCAGTCGAATTTCCTATCGGACCACAATTGTGCGAAGGGTATAAGAATCTTATTGCTGTGCTCGAGGACGGTGCTAACGGCAATGTATATGTAAAAACCAGCTTGAATGTTGATCCGACAAGGAAGATTTCCTCTGCTTACGATGCAATACGTGAACAAGATCTCCATTTTGAACTTCCGGAAAATTGCTTGGATGACGAGCATTGGAGTGAGTTTTTGGAGAATCCAGACATTTCCGGTTCTTATGAGCTCACAAGTTGGAGGGAATATCTCAAACTCAAATTGAACCCATCAGAAGCTAATGATTACCTGCGGGCAGTTGTGGCAACTTCTGTGAATTATTCAGCATACAAGAAGAATCTGTTCGATTTGATTCTCTCATATTCTCCGAAGAGCAAGGAATACGGCGTATTTTATCCTCAGAGAAAAGAACTGCTAAAGGCTGCACAAGACATGGGAATCAATTCGTATCTTGCAAAGTCAAAGCAACGCGAGTCGCAGAGAATATATTACCTTACAGATAACACAGAAGAGGAACAGTACGAGATAATAAAGGAAATCGTTTCGCTGGGCGCTGTTCCCAAAGAAATAGTCACTATTTTCCCTGAGCTGAATGATTACTTATGTAAGTATGCCTTCGGTTGCAAAAATGGCGAACTTTTGACTGAATATTTTCAGGAATACAAGACCAACAAACTGTTAAATAGGATTCCGAATACATTTCTTGAAACGGTAAAGGAATATTCCTTAGACGGCAACAGAAAGTACAACGTGTTGCCAACACGTGGCTCACTTGTTGAACAGTACAATGACGGTAAAAACGGCATGATTTGGATTGATGCTTTGGGTGTTGAATTTCTAGGCTACATTCAGCGCATCTGCGCTAAAATCGGATTGAAGATGGATGTTCAGATTGGCCGTGCCGTTCTCCCCACTTTGACAAGTAAAAACAAGTCTTTCTATGATGAGTGGAAAGGGCCAAAGCAGCAGACAAAGCGTTTGGATGACATCAAACACAAAGGTGAAGATCGTTTTAATTACGAATGCGACGGTGATGGTAAGCTACCGCTTCACATAGTGGCTGAGTTAAAAGTCATAAAAGACGCACTTTATAGAGCCAAGAGCTTGCTACTGCAAGAAGAAGTCAGAAAAGTTATCATTGCTTCAGATCATGGTGCAAGCCGCTTAGCTGTAATTAACGAACAGCAAAGTAAACATACGATGTCGGATACAACCGGACAACATTCTGGCAGATGTTGTCCTCTAAGCGAAACAGATGAAAGACCGGATTCTGCAACTTCAGAAAACGGATTCTGGGTACTGGCAAATTATGATCGCTTTGGTGGAGGCAGAAAGGCAAGTGTTGAAGTTCATGGTGGGGCTACACTTGAAGAAGTCATTGTGCCTGTCATAGAGCTTACATTGCTTGATTCTTCGATTACGATGGAAAACTTGACCCCAACAGTCTGGTCCAGCTATAACGAAAATCCTGTTCTAGAGTTATTCTGTGCAGCAAATATTAACAAGATGAGACTGCGTGTTGGGGATGTGACTTATGAAGCGGAAAAGGTCAGCAACGTTAAATATCGTTTCGTTCTTGATAAGCATAAGATATCCGGACCATATACGGCCGAAGTGTTGGATTCCGATTCCATAATCGAAAAGATAAGCTTTGATATCCAGAAACGTAGTGGCGAAAAGAATAGCAAAGTTGAAGATGATTTCTTTATTTAAAGGGGAATAGCTATGGACGAAACCACAAGGAAATTAAGAAATTACTTCGATGAGATGGTTGTCTATAAAGACCTTAAAAACAGCAATTTTTTCTCTGCTCTCAGTCTGCCATCCTTCACAAGAGACTGGCTTCTCAGAAAATTTGCTGATGAAGAGGGGCATTTTGACAATGAACAACTCGCGGAGTTTGTAAAAAAATATATACCCAAGAAGAGTGATTGGACAGCAATCAAAAGTCGTATCGTAAAGGACAATGAACATGTAAGAATGCTGGCCAAGATTTCAGTTGAGGTTGATGTTCGTACCGGTCAGGTCTCTTTTACGCTTCCAGACTTTGGACTTTCTACAAAAGAAACCATAATTGAGGATGATGTATGGTTTGATTATAAAGAAGAGCTGATAAGTGGGCACGAAGTTTGGGGCATGATTGAACTGGGATATCGGCTACCTGATGATTCTGTAATACCGCATATTCCCGGAAAAATCAGACTTATTAGCTTTAGAAATTTTTGCCCATATGAAATCAATACCGAGTACTACAAAACTGTCCGTTCTAAATTTGATATTAAAGAGTGGATTGATATTTTGCTCGGTGCAGTCGATTACAATGCGGCAGGATATAACAGCTCCGAAGAAAAGCTTACAATGCTGACACGCCTTCTTCCTTTTGTTGAGAAGAGACTTAACTTGATTGAACTTGCACCTAAAGGTACTGGAAAATCGTATCTTTTTGGCAGGGTAAGTCGTTATGGTTGGCTTTCAAGTGGCGGTGTAATGTCTCGCGCCAAGATGTTCTATGACATTTCTAAACGCACTGAGGGCCTTGTTTCCGGAAATGACTTCATAACGCTCGATGAAGTTCAAACGATTTCGTTTACCGACGTGGATGAAATGCGTGCAGCTCTTAAGGGGTACTTGGAATCCGGTGTATTCACAGTTGGTAATTATGAGGGAACAGCATCATCTGGCGTCATTCTATGTGGTAACATTTCAAAGGAAACCATGGATAATGACGGAACTACGGATATGTTCTGCGAGCTCCCGGCGGTATTCCATGAATCAGCACTTATAGAAAGATTTCACGGATTCATCAAAGGATGGAATATTCCGAGGATGAACGATGATCTGAAAATATCCGGGTGGGCGCTTAACTCCGAATATTTCTGCTCGATTCTTCACGAATTAAGGGATGATACAACCTACAGATCCATCGTCGATGCCTTAGTTGTTGTCCCGGCCGGAGCAGATACAAGAGATACGGAAGCTGTAAAGAGAATTGCTACAGCATATTTGAAGCTTCTATTCCCTAATGTCAAAAAGCCGGAAGACATTGATAGCCGCGATTTCAACAGGTATTGCCTTCGCAGAGCTTGTAATATGCGAGCAACGATAAAAATGCAGCTTGGAATAATGGACAGCGAATATCGCGGAAAAGATATTCCTGCCTTCAAAGTAGCGGAGATAAACTAATGGCAAAATCACACTCTTGTAAAATATGTTTCAAAGAAAATCTGACCAGGGATGAAATCGGAGCTACGAGAAAACTAATCGATAAAGATGCAAAAGAGTTCTTTTGTATTGACTGCCTCGCAGACTACTTAGGCTGCACAGTGGACGAACTATTGGAAAAAATTGAAGAGTTTAAAGAAGAAGGCTGCACCCTCTTCAAGTGAGGAAATACCTATGAAGCAATTTATCTATGCCGATAATGCGGCCACAACAAAACTGAATAAAGAAGCTTTCAACGCGATGATCCCGTGGCTAACCGATGAGTATGGTAATGCTTCACAGCCATATGCATTTGCGCGAAAACCAAAAAAAGCACTTGCTGAATCACGAAAAATAATTGCTAAGTGCATCAACGCTCTCCCGGAGGAGATTTACTTCACCTCTGGGGGAACGGAAAGTGACAATTGGGCTATAAAAGGATCTGCATCTTCGAACCCAGATAAACTTGCAACTATTACTTCGGCAATAGAACATCATGCCCTCTTAAATGCTTGCGCATCAATAGAACGGCGGGGTTATCCTGTAACTTACTTATCCCCTGATTCGGAAGGAATGGTGGATCCGGAACAGCTAAGCGCCGCAATTACCGATAGAACAAGGCTTGTTTCTATCATGTTCTCAAACAATGAGATAGGAACGATCGAGCCGATTGCAGAATTGGCTCGGATCGCCCATTCCCATGGTGCAGTTTTTCATACTGATGCGGTTCAAGCAATTGCGCATACTCCCATAGATGTGAAGGCAATGGGTATTGATATGCTCTCAGCATCAGCACACAAATTTAATGGTCCTAAAGGTATTGGATTTCTTTATGTCCGAAAAGGCGTTGAATTGAGGCCTCTTAACGATGGCGGTGCTCAAGAATTCGGAATGCGTGCCGGTACTGAAAATGTTGCTTCTATCGTGGGTATGGCAAAAGCACTTGAAATCAGCTGCTCCGCTTTGAATGAAAATGCTGAGCATATACTAAAACTTGAAAATGCCCTGCTTGAACGCTTAAAGGAATCAGGGCTCGATTTTGTGAGAAGCGGTGCCCGGAATCACATTCCTGGGAATATCAGCGTGTCATTCAAAGATGCAGACGGAGAAGCAATTCTTCATCGTTTGGACTTGATGGGAATATGTGTATCGACTGGTTCTGCATGCGATAGTGTTAGTACGCAAATTTCCCATGTCTTAAAGGCAATCAAACTGAAAGATAATTATGCTAGGGGAACGATTCGGATTTCATTTGGCAAAGAAAACACTTTTGAAGAAGCGAATATAATTGCAGAATCTTTGATTAGAATTCTGAAAAAATGAAAGGGAAAATATGGATATAGACGCAAAGCTCAGACCTTTATTTCTTCTTCAAATTCTAAAAGAGCGTACAGATGAAGACAACTATCTGACCACCACTCAGCTTTGTGATATCTTAAAGCGGGAGTATGGTCTTGATACCCATCGCACAACGCTAAAAAGTGACATCGAAGTTCTGCAGCGGGCTGGTTACTCTATCGATGAACGCCGGTCTACACAGAACCAGTATCGCTTTACTGAGAGGGAGTTTGAAGTCGCAGAGCTGAAAACGATAATTGATGCTGTTGCGTCATCGAAGTTTATTGCAGAAGGAAAAAGCAATGAACTTATCAAAAAACTCACATCCCTTGCTGGCAGCCACAAAGCGAGAGAGCTGAAGAGAAATGTGATCGTAGATGGGCGAGGCAAGATTGAGAACAAGCAAATACTATACATTATTGACGCAATAAATGATGCAATTAACCAGCGAAAAAAGATTTCCTTCCAAAAGATTGAGTATAACATTAAGAAAGAACGAGTCCTACACCATGGTGGAGAGCGATATACATTTAGTCCATACTCACTTGTATGGGATGGAGATAACTATTATGTTGTAGGCTATTCTGACAAGTACCAGACTATTGGCAGCCATAGAGTAGATCGAATTGCAGCGTGCCCATACATCTTGGACGAATCAGCAGTTCCGCAACCGGTTGGCTTTGATGTGAGTAAATATATTAAAACGACATTCAGAATGTACAATGCTCCTCGTGCTGAAGTTGAGTTGCTTTGCGATAACAGCGTAATGGATGCAATTATAGACCGATTCGGTCCAGATGTTCAAACCTATGCCGGGGATCTTCAAAACTTCCGCGTGATCGAGGAAATTGCTGTGGGAAAAGTCTTTTTCAACTGGATATTTGGTTTTGAAGGGAAAGTACGAATCAAGGGGCCTGAAAGCGTTAAAAAGCAATACAGGGAAATGGTGATGTCGGCAATGAACTTGGTATGATGAATGGTTAAAAGTATAAATAGGTAAGGAGTTTTCTGCACGGTTTGACATATCTTTCCGGTCTGGAATAAGGGCTTGGGATACTCCCAAAATTGCCGCGTGTCCGGACAGCGGCTGTGCTTGCTGTTCTCTCAAATCTTAATATCCGCAGATCGTGATGTCCTCGCTTTTTCGAAAGCGGGGACATTTTTTCTTCTCCGATACTTAAAAAACGGCTGAGAAATGTCCGTTGTATAGTAGAGGGCAACCAAGCGACAATTCCCTTGTTCTCAAAAATTTCTTTTCGCCACTACCAAGTTTTAAGTAAAAATTTTGATTATCCCGAAAAACACTTGAAATACAAGCAAATTTACAGGATTTCAGATTGATTTTACTACCAATTTACTACTTTTAACGGATTGCGCCTTGATATGCCGGAACATCTTGCGAGCATGAAACAACCCAATACAAACGCGACGCACTGGCGGCGCGGCACGTCGGCAATCACACAATTTCATATAGCACCGCACTGGCGGCGTTACCTTATCCCAACCGGGAAACAAGGAACGCCGCTATTTTTTT
>OHDT01000767.1_pt1 | contig 16296 bp, 29 predicted proteins | sample 1567061 | NCBI WGS metagenome assembly OHDT01 (sample SAMEA3879506, study PRJEB24766) | human gut metagenome | biome: human-associated habitat; feature: feces | place: USA | collected 1985/1987
ACGATTACAGAAGCTTTGATGATGCATCGTGCCACCGAGTATGTCCGCGACTTTTCTTTTTTGTATAAAGCGGATGCGGTGTACGTTACTTTCACGGTCAAGGGCTATCCGTGGGAAGAGGAACAGCTTAAAACCAAAATAACGCAGTAGAGGAGGTGAGAGCTTGGAAGAATTTATTGCACCTGATTTTTTAAGTGGATGCGATGTCGATACCATCCATGAAAAAATGATGACACTTTTGCCAGATGACATCGACAAAACGGAAGCAGGATTTGCTTGGGACTTTACACGTCCAGCAGCGCTTATAGCAGCGGAATTGCTTGAATTTTACATTCCAGAGATTATCAAGCTGATGTTCCCACAGTGGAGCAATGGGAAGTATCTTGACTACCTTGCGAAGATGGCAAGAGTAGAACGCAAAGCTCCGAACTTTGCTACAGCACAACTCAAAATCACTGGAAGTCCCGGAACGATTATCCCTACGGGGACTGTATTTGCAACCCCGGCAACAAGCGATTCATCATCAATCGAATTTGCAGCACTTGAAGATGCAGTTATCGGTGATGATGGAACAGTGATGATCACAGTGCAAGCGCTGATTGCTGGCACTGGCTCAAATGTCAATGCCGGAACGATCACGCTTATGTCGGTTCCTATTGATGGCATCAATGGCGTTTCAAATGTTGAAAAGGCTACAGGCGGTACAGAGGAAGAGTCTGACGATGAGCTGAGGGAAAGAATCTTGGCTGCGAATAGCAGCATGGACACTTCGTACATCGGAAATGCATCTGACTATAAGCGCTGGGCTGAGGCTGTTCCTGGCATCGGTACGGTTATCATCGTGCCAGAGTGGGCAGGACCAGAGACGGTGAAAATTGTTGCCTTGGATGCAAACGGCGAAGCAGCGAATGAATCACTCTGCAAGTCGATCTATGAGTACATTATGCAGCCTGATAGTCCACTTGACAGATTAGCACCCCCAAACACAATTTTGACCGTCACAGCCCCGACATTGGTACATATCACGTATCAAGTATCGGGTCTTTCACTTGATGATGGCTATGAAAAGGACGCTGTTATCAAGCTGATTACCGCAAAGTTGGCATCTTATTATAAGACCGCCAGTGATGCAGGTATGGTGAAGTATACACAGGTATGTGCGGCAGTCAGCAGTACGCCCGGAGTATCAGACTATGAGTCGCTTACGATGAATGGAGATACCAAAAATATTTCTATTGCAAGTGACGAATACCCGTATACAGACGAGGTTGTAGTTGACGAAGCGGAGGAGGTGAGTGATGGATGAATCTTGACGAGTTGCCAACACGGGAAGTTGCAAAAGATATGATGGCGATGATAAGCCCCATCTATGATAAGTCTTACGTTGCAAAATGGCTGTATGAAGTCATGGGTGTTCCCTTGGGGCTGGCAAAGGACACGGCTCTTTCGCTCCGGGAACAGGCATTCCCGGAGACAGCAACTTGGAGTATTGCATATTGGGAGGAAAGCTATGGCATTCACCCGAATGAAAGTCTAAGCTTGGAAGAACGGCGAAAGCAAGTCATTCAGAAGCGCAACTTTCGAAAGCCAATGAACCCGGCGCGAATAGAAATGCTTGTTGAAAACCTCTGTGGAAGAAAGACGGAACTGGTTGAGAATGTAGCACCACACACATTCGAGATCAAGATTGCACCGGGAGACACAAACGCAAACCTCGGAAAGATCATTGATCTTATCAATGAGGTTAAGCAGGCACAGAAAAGTTTTCGTATTGTGTTTGATACGCCAATCTCAATCAAGATTCGTGCTGAACCGACATTAAAAAGCTTTCCATATCGGTCCACAAGTACCCGGAACATGGCCGGACGTTACCCACATACTGTATCGGTTGGCGTTACAAGTCAGTTACAGCTTGTGGCAGCGGTTGACAGTGTAGGGGTTGAATTTCCATACCCGATATCAGGTACAAAGCCAGATATAAGCAATCAGGCAGCTATAAAGGATGGTGGCTTGATGGTACAAGCGGATGGGACAGCTTCGCAAGTGCTTTTTAAGGCTTGTGGAAGCAGGAGAAAGCTTTAGCTGAAAAGGAAGGAGGTAGACAATGTTATCAACATATGCTTTGAACGGTCTACGTGAGTATGTGAAAAGCACACTTGCTTACGCAAAATACAAGATCGGATCAACATATTATCAAGAAAAATTGACTGATGTTACAGTCAGAAGTGATGGAAAAGTTAGGGTTGAGTTCACCATCAATCCGACTGTCAAGGGCGAGATCAAGATCACTGAGGTGCAGCTGTACAACACGGCTGGACAATTATGGTGGAGCAAGACAGAAAGCATCACCAGAAAGACCTCGCAGGAAGGTATCTATTATCGTGTGACAATTAACATCACGGAGGAGTAAGAAAGGAGGAAAGCACATGTATACACCCACGATTTGGAAGGATGAAGTTGTTGAGCATCCTTACAGATACAATGAGGTCCAGAACACAGACGGCAGTATCGAGCATACACCCAATCCGGGAGAAGTTATGCAGGAAGGTACGCCGCAGAGTGCATCGAACTTCAATCACATGGAGCAGGGCATTCTTGAAGCGTTAGTTATGGGTTCGGAAGCAGCGCGAATGATTAGAACCATGTCAAACACGATTGATGGATTGAGTGGAGAAAAGGTACAGGTAACACTGACAAACAGTCAGGAGTATCCGTTTAACAACTCAAAGAAAACCGTGCAGATTCCAACGCCTAGAAATAACAAGAATTATATGATTACTGCTGAGATTGTGAGTGCATCTGGTGGAGCTGTCGGAGAAATTTCATTTTCGGACAAGCTCTTAAATGGATTTAAAGTGCAGTTTGGAGGATCGGCAAAAACGGTTGTCCTTGATCTATATGTGAGAGGAGGTATTTAAAATGGCAAACGTGATCGTTAAGAACGAGAGCAGAAGAGAAGATGTTGAATATGTTGCTAAGAAATACGGCATCAACTTGAACGACCCAGCAATGAGAGAAGCAGCTGAGATTACTGCTGCAAGAAGCCGTGAGGCAGTTGAAATGGCACAGAACAGAAGGAGGTATTATTGATATGAAGGTTGTACATGTACCAGAGGATGGAAAGAATTTCATCCCTTATGAATTGACTGGCAAGATCATTGATTTTGACGATGGTGAGTTGAGTTTTAACATCTCTAAGAAGGAACGAGACTATGAAGTCACACTTGATATTTGCCGTGATTACACAGGCAGTTTGGTAATGGGCGCTGACACTGGTGATCGTTATGTCGCACAGCTCATTATCCCAGAAAGAGCGTACACAGAGACAGAGATTGCAAATCCAAATTATAATGCAGGTGCAGAAGGTGGCACTGAGAATCCAACGATCACACAGAGGGTTCCTGTGCCGTTTAACATTAACAGATGCGAATTAAGATTATGGGAATTGGAGGATTAAGATATGCCAAATTTTGACGATATGAAGCTTGCTATTGAAGCAATGTCAGGAGGAAAGAACACGGTTCTACTTGATGATCAGGGAATGCCATCTGTCATGGTTGCATTTCCAAAGTTCAAGATTTCAGATGTAATCACAGGCGGCAGTGAGAATATTCACCCTGCCTTTTCTATTGGCGGCGTAGAAAAAGATGTGATCTATGTATCAAAGTTCCAGAATGTTGTTATGAACGACAGAGCGTATTCCCTGCCACTCAAAGACCCAAAAACATCCGTGAATTTTGACCAGTCCGTAACTTACTGCCGCAACAAGGGTACTGGTTGGGGATTGCTGCCGTACTCATTATGGTCCGCCATTGCGCTTTGGTGCAGAAAGAATGGCACAATGCCGAGAGGCAACAACAACTATGGACAGGATCACGCTTATTCATTTGAGAAAGGTATCCCAACAAGCTATGATAACCAGAAAGTTGCAAGATGTGCAACAGGTTCAGGACCAAATACATGGAGTCATAACTGGATGCCAGATGGTATTTTTGATTTGAATGGTAATGTGTGGGAATGGTGTGCAGGTATGCGTCTGGTTGATGGAGAAATTCAGATAATTCCGTATGCAAACAGCATGATTTTGACCACTAGCATGTCAGCAAGCTCTACAGAGTGGAAAGCGATTGCGTCTGATGGAACACTTGTAGCGCCGGGAACAGAAGGTACATTGAAGTGGGATGCAGTATCAGGAAAGATGCAGCTGACAAACGGTACGATCACACCAACAGACCAGGGACAGTGGTTGTCATATACTACCGCAACACTGTCCTCTGGACTGTCCGCAGCTCCAGAGTTGGCAAAGGCTCTGCTGCTTTACCCGGACGAGCCTAATGGTGATTATGGTGGTGACTATCATGGATTCAACACATCCGGGGAGCGTTTGCCGATTTGTGGGGGCCGCTGGTGCGATGGCGGTGCTGCTGGCGTGTTCTATGTGATCTTGGCCCACCCTCGCTCTGACGCCTACGGCGGCATCGGTTTCCGCTCCGCTTTTGCGAACTGAAAACTGCAAACTGATTGCCGCCTGAGAAGGCGGCGTTTGTACCGAGAGGAGAAAGAATGTGGCAGAACAGAGACCCGACACAATGACACCAGAGATGCAAGAGGAAGGGCTGAAATTATTATTAAAAATTGAGGATATGATAGCTTACGCACTTCCACTCATCGAAAGATGGTCAATAGCACACCAAAAACTGCTGGGCGATGACATAGCCCACTGTATGAACCGAATGACGGAGCTGGCGTCGGCATTAACGGTTGCATACTACAAGAAAACTTCGATCAGTGAATTGGATGAGGCAAATAAAGCTCTCCAATCTCATATACGCGTAGCGTACAGGTTAAGATACCTCAAAGGTGAATCTTCCAGATGTGAATGGGATAGACGTTCTGCGGAAATCGGAAAGATGATCGGAAAATACAAAGAGTGGGTATACGGCGATAATAAGACATCACAGCAGACAAAAGCTAAAAATACAAGGTACGGACGGTGATCTGTACCAACGGGAGCAGGCTACTCGTTTGCCGATTTGTGGGGGCAACTGGAACAATGGCGGTAATGCTGGCGTGTTCTATGTGAACTTGAACAACCCTCGCTCTAACGCCAACGGCAACATCGGTTTCCGCTCCGCTTTACTCTCATATGCCAGAATTTGGAATTTCACGAAATCCCAGACAGTGCGAGAGAATAAAGGAGTCTGTTTCCGCGCCTACTGTTGAGTAGGAGAAAAACAAGTCTTGTGTGAGAGTATGCAAGACTGCCTTTGTGGAGACACACAAAACAGAGGCACCTATGGAAGCCGTAAGTACGTGCGCAAGCACTGAAAGCTGTAACACATAGTAAGGAGACACAATCAGATGAAGATTGATAATGTATTTGATATTATTTTCTCGATGGAGAATCTTTATGGAGCACTTGAAGATGCTTCAAAGAAGAGAAGATATAACAAGGATGTACTTGCTTTTACGGAAAACACCTATGACAATCTGGAGAAGATCAGGCAGGAAGTTTACAATGGCACCTACACCATAGAAAAGTATTTCATTTTCTACGTGTACGAGCCGAAGAAACGAATGATCATGTCGATCCAGTTCCGGCATAGGGTTGTCCAGTGGGCAATCTATAGAGTTATCAATCCGATTCTCGTTTCTGGCTACATAGAAGATTCGTATGGTTGCATCCCCGACAGAGGCGCTTTAAAAGCGGTTCTGAGATTGAGTTATTGGGTAGATAGTGGAAAATACACATTCTATTTGAAGCTTGATATCAGCAAGTATTTCTATCGTGTATCTCACCGGGTACTGAAAAGAATACTTGCCAAAAAGATAAAGGATAAGCGGCTGATGGCATTGCTTGAAGGCATCATAGACTGCAAGCATACACCATTTGGATTACCGCCGAGACGTTCACCGGGAGAAGTACCTCTTAGTGAGCGTCTTTTTGATGTTGGAATGCCAATTGGCAACTTAATGTCACAGACCTTTGCAAACGTGTATCTTGACGTGCTTGACCAGTTCTGCAAGAGGGTTTTGCAGATTCATTGCTATGTGCGATATATGGACGATATTATCATTTTGAGCAATAGCAAGCAGCAACTTACTGAATGGAAAACTCGAATTGATGCATTTGTTGAAGAAGAGCTTGAACTACAGCTGAACCAAAAGACTTGTATTCGACCAGTTAATCAAGGCATTGAGTTTGTTGGCTATCGCGTATGGCCCGGAAGACTCACGCTGAGAAAGAGAACAACGCTGCATATGAAGCGAGTGCTGACAGTGAAGAGAGAAGCGTATAGAGTGAAAAAGATCACACTCAAGGACGCAAATGACACACTACAAAACTATATGGGAATGATAAAGCATTGCAATTGCGATGCGCTGAAAGAAAGTATTATTAACAATTTTGTGCTTACGCACGAAGAGAAAGGTGAAGACAATGGTAGGGATTGCAGATTTGCTTGACAAGCAGGCACAGATTATCGCAATGCAGACAGGCATCATCAATCGGCTGGCAGCTGTGGTATTACAGCACGGAATGATTGATGATGAAGAACTGCGGCTGATGAAAAAGACAGCAGACATGATTGAAGAAACAGAAGGGAGGTAATGCGTATGGACTCAACAACAGCAATTACGCGAGCAGAGCATGAAGAGTTTCGCAAGCGGCTTGAAGAGGAGAATAGGCGGCAAGACAGAAGAATTGAGCTTCTGGAAGAGAACACAAAACAAATTGGTTCTCTGACTACATCGGTTGAAAAGCTTGCACAGAGTACGCAGATGATGGTCAAGGAGCAGGAAAAACAAGGACGGCGGCTTGCAGAGCTTGAAGGTCGGGATGGGGAGATGTGGCGTAAGGTTATCGGCTATGCTGCGACTGCTATTATCGGCATTTTGGTTGGCTATATTTTTACACAGATTGGGATGTGAGCTGAATGAAAAAGAAAGAGCGAAGAACGCTTGATCTTATCCTGATTGTAATTGCGGTATTCCTTCTGGCTTTTGTGGTGGCTATGATCTGGCTGTACTACAGAACCGGGGGAATACCGGATACTTTGTGTAGCTGCGTGTTTGCCGCGTGTGGCGGCGAGTGCGGAGTGATGGGGTGGATTAAGGTCACAAAGGAAAGATATCGTGATCGATCTTTTGAGTTGAAAGACCGAGCGTACAACGAGAAGCTGCAAAAGCAGCAGGAAGAGAAGGAGGAAAGAAAAAATGACACTTGAGATTTTTCTGATGATGCTACTGGTGGTATCGACACTGACGGGACTTGTGACGGAAGCATTGAAGATATGGCTGGATGAGCATAAGAAGGCGTACTGCTCAAACACATTAGCCGGATATGTGGCGGTTGTGCTGTCTGTTGCAGTAGGCGGTGCATATACCATCATGACGGAAGCTGCTATGAATCAGAAGATGGCGGTATGCTTAATCGCGCTTATGCTGCTGTCTTGGCTGTCTGCAATGATTGGATATGATAAGGTAATGCAAGCCATCGCCCAGATCAGAGGAAAGAAGGAGGATTGACTATGAGTAATGTAAGAGTTGGAAGCGCAAGAATTGACGAGAACGGTAAGGTTTCTGGCGGTATACCGGGAGATCAGACTGGTATGGAAGTTGCCATTGAACCATGGTACTCACACCCTAAAAAATATGTTGTAGCTCGCGCAAAAAGAGCTAGTGTCCGCGAAAGAATTGCAAGCGATATGGAAGCAGCATGTGCAAATGATATGATTGGCTATAATCAGAAAGGGTCGTGGGAACTATACGACAGATCAAAAGAATATGGATGGGACTGCTCAAAGGTAACGGTTGTCAGTAATGTGGATTGTAGCACATTGGTTCGCGCTTGTGTCGCGTATGCTCTGCAAAGGAATATCCAGTGGTTTTCAACACTGAATGAAATCGAAGAACTTGACAAAACTGGAGAGTTTGAGATTTTGAGAGATGAAAAGTATTCGCAGTCACCAGATTACCTACTGCGTGGAGATATCCTCTGTACAGCTACACAAGGCCACACACTGGTTGTTCTGGACAACGGCTCTAAAGCCGGGCAAACTACCACACCATCTTCCCAGAACGCAGCGCAGGGTAATACGGCTTTGTGTGGTAAGGGTATTGGTACAGCCGTTTCCAAACAGGGCATGTGCATTAGGAACGGCGCTGATATTAAAGCAAAGAAGCTTGCGACCATCGACACTGGTGTAGCTGTGGAAGTCCTTGATATCACAGCTTCTGGATGGTATCGCATCGTATGGCCCGGTGAGAGCTGTGGTTATGCGTTTACCAAGTCTGGCACGGCGTACTATACATACACCGGAAAGGCAACTGTGACTGATATTCGTGTCGGTGACATCGTGCAGTTTACTGGCAACACCCACTATATAAGCAGCACTATCGCAACAGGCAAGACTTGCAAGCCCGGAAAGGCAAAGGTGACTGTTATTGCCAAGAATGCAAAGCATCCATACCACATTGTTGCTGTATCTGGCGGTGGATCGGATGTATATGGCTGGGTTGACGCTGCAACCATTAGCAAGTAAGAATGATTTGAAATGAATTATGATTTGACCTCTCTGTTTAACGCAGGGAGGTCTTTTTTTATTGTAATTTTTTACATTTTGTGACCGTCCGCGTGACAATCTGCCGACAGTCACATCATATGTCACAGCAAATGTCACATCATATGTCCTGTTAATGTCTGTGCAAGATAATCATTTTCTCAAAATGGCTATTTTATATAGGAACATGGATGCATCATATTTTGCGAATGAATTGCTTCCTTATATTATATGTATTGCATTTATTGCCATGTCCATGTGACCGTCCGCGTGACAATCTGCCGACAGTCACGCAAAATGTCACTGACCATAACCGTTACCGTAACCGTAACCATTATATAATATATAGACATTCAAAATGACCATGTTAATGTAAAAAAACTGGTTGGAAAGTTCCAAAATATTTTGAGGAAAATCAGTAAAACACTTGACATGCTCGGTAGTTGTGCTATCGTACGTACCGTAAACAAAACCAAACAAAATCAAAGAAGTCTGGAGACTAAACAGCATGAAAATAAAAATAAAAAAGCTTTGGAATATTCCAGAAAAATCTATTGAAAGTTTGGAAAATACCAGATATAATGCAAGTAGGAGATATCAGTTGAATTACTGAAAGGAGAGAGCGAAATGAAGATCAAAGAAATCAGAATGATGACTAGAGAAAGTCTTAGACAGCTCTGCATGAACAATGGATGGTATACAAAGGGAGACTGCAATGCATATGAGAATTTGATGCAGAGAACTGAGCAGGAGAATCTTACAACAGAGGATATTGTTGAGATGGCGAAAGACATTGCAAAGCACAGTGATACAGAGATGGAGCTTACAAGCATCTGTTTTGAACTTGCGAGAACGGCATACACAATGTTTGAAGAAGAATGAAGGAATGACAATCTCTTAAATGGGATATTAAGAAAAACACACGGAGGTAGTAGTTATGTATAGCAAAGAAGATTATTTGAAGATGCTGAGAGAAAGAGACAAGCATCATATTGATTCAAAGGAATGGAGCTTTTGCCAGTCGAAAGTTATGTGCATTGCAACAGCTATGGTAGCCGCAGGAGATGATTGGATGGTGCATAACATTATTGATGAACTTAGCAATCTGAGTGAATGCGAGTGCGATCTTACAGATGGGGCAGTTCAGCTTGACCTTTGGATTCTTGAAAGTAATGGATATAAGAAGGAAGCAAAGGAATTGAGAGAAATGCTCTAGGGCATGTTGAAGAAAGAAGGTAAAAGATTTTGATCAAAGTAGCAGGAAAGACTATTGAAACTAGAGAACAGGCCATTAAGTTTATCGAGGAAGCAACGAAGTATGTAGGCTATAACTCGAATGCTTATGCAGACAATGGCATTTATGGAACCGGGATGACATTAGAAGAATGTGAGGATCAGATAGTAGAGGAAGAGCTACTGACGTTTGACGAAGCTGTGAGAATTGAAGTAACAACGCATGATAAGATTTATTTTAGATATGATCTTGTAAGTAGATTATATTGGTGCGGAAGATTAAGGGAGAGAGAAAGATCACTTCGTAAGAGAGGAAGGGGGAATGCCCAGTATGATGCGTATTACGCAGGCACCTGCAATGACTTAAAAACAGCAGAGAATCTAGTTTGCGAGACGATTGCAAAATTGTTTGACATCGGAATAGTTGATGCCATGGACATGTTCATTTGCAAATACGACCAACTTCTTGAAAGGCTAGGGATCAAAACTCTAACAAAGTGCAGAAAAGCAGGACATCAGGCAGAAATATATTTTCTGAGATTTGATGGACAAAAGTATTTCCTTGAGGGAGTGCCATTTGATACTAGAGGACTTGGATATGTAATAAAGAGTGGAACGAGAGAAGAGATAGAAAAGTACATTAAAGATGAACATTTTGAGGTGCTGTACTATACGCTTTCACAGAAAACAGGATTGACTAAACAGGAGAATGTATGAACAGAGAACTGAAACAGATAAAAGATCATCTTGCAGATACGGCAGAAAATTGCTGACCTAACGGCATGACGGGGAGAAAGAAGAGGTGAATATAAGGTGCATAAATATAAGGTGATATTCTATGCAGAATGGCGAAAGATTACAGGTTGCATTATTGAAGCCTGTGACGAAAGCAGAGCAGAAAAATTAGCAGCCTACAAGTTGCAAGATGAGATTAAGGCAGCAGAAAGCAAACTAAATTTGAAGGTCAACCGCAGTTTTGTAACACGGCTACCAGATAATCAACACAGAAGGTGAGGAAAATATGAGATATCTTTCACATTATCAGGAGTATCCGATCTTTGAGCCTGCTGAGGGTGGATATTACTATGCAGGAAATCAAGTGATTGAATCGGAGAGAATGTCAAAAAGAAAGTGTAGACGAGAATTTGAAAAGATTTGGAAGGAATGCCAGAAGGAAAATAAGGAAGAGGGTTTTGAAGAGAATGCCGACTGGTTAGCCGTTGGAAGAGTATACGGCATTCATCCGTGGATTAGGTGGGGTGATAACTACATATGCAGAGAAAGCGGTTATGTAGGGAAAGGAGAGAGCTACATTATTGAACGCAAAAGGGGAAGCCAGACAAAGGGTCGGCAACCATACTGCTGATGAAACTGAAAACTAAAGAAATGGAGGAGCAAGACATGTTACAAGACTATATAGATGCATATGAAGCTGCTATTCGTGATGCGGATAAAAAAAGGGCAGAGAAGATTGAAAAAGATTTAAGAAAACTAGGAATGGACAAAGCAACATTGATGTTAATTGTCGGTGAAAACAAGAAAAAATATCAGTTTTTCTATTGACATGGATGGTCGGCGTGTTATCGTACGTCCGTAATAAAACAATACATATTACAGACTGGAGATGATGCACAATGGGAAACAAAAGTGAGTTGAGGAAATTAAAAAAGCAGGTGAAAATGCTTGAAGAAAAGGTTAATGAACTCAACGAGAAGCTTGAAGAACAAGAAAAAGAAGGGCAAATCGAAAAGATCATAAGCTTGGCAGCAGAAATTTTCGCAATCATTGCCAGCATAATAGCAATTATTGAAGCCCTTCTCTAACCTGATTGGAAATTTTGAAATTTCCAGATGGGATGGAGCCACTAACTCCATCCCATGCAGGTAGAATACCACCGAAAGGAGAAAAAGTAAATGGTTATGGTGAAAAAAATTGCAAGAACAGCAAGCGCTATTATGGTTGCAATAACTGCAATTACTCAGAATGGAGTTGTGGCGGCTGTGTCAGTGGTAGTATCTGTAGTTACGATTAGTATGGAATTGAAAGAATTAAAAAGATAAATATTGGAAGGAGAAAATAATGAACAAGACAGTTATTGCTTTAATGAACGAAGTAGAAATGGCACTGGGAAGTAACTACGAGGTTAGATGCGGTGAGATTGAGAAAGAAAAGAATAAGAAAAAAATTATGATAATAGTGCATGAAAAGGAGAATGATGACACAACTGCATTTGAGGTCAATCAATTAGTTGAGTGCATTAAAAACGGAAGATTTAGTGCGAAAAAAGCTGCAGAAAAGCTTGTTGAGGCATACAAGATTAAAGAGACACCAGAAGAACGCAAGATTCTTCTTACGCGTGAATTTGTGCTAGAGAATGTAACATACAAGCTTATCAATAAACAGAGAAACGCAAAGAAACTTGAATCAGTTCCGCACAAAGATATTCTTGATCTGGCTGCTACATATAAAGTCACATATAATGCAGAAGATGGCAGAAATATTGCGATTGAGTTAGACAACGAGACAATAGAAACCGTGAATGTGTCATTAGATGAGTTGGATGCAGCAGCACGAAAAAATACCAGTAAACATGGTTTTATAGTGATGAGTATGCCGAATTTAGGAATTGCCAACGAAGGAGAGGGAATTACTATGCATGTTATTACGAATCCGGAATGTCATGAAGGCGCGATAGCAATGCTTTACAAGGATTGTTTGGTGGAAGTAGCAGAAGTGTATAATGATAATGTTATTATTATTCCGTCGAGCATACATGAAATCATTGTAATGCCAGAAAAACAGGTTAAGACGCATCTCTCGGATTTGAAAGAAATTATTTTTGAAGTAAATAATGAAGACTGCGTTGCAGAAGATGAGGTTCTAGGGGATTTGTCGTATAGATTTGATAAAACCACTGGAGAATTGAGCATCATTAAATAATTGGAGGGACTAGACATGCGACTTAGATTTACGAGAAAAACAGAGACTTTGATAGAGATTTCAAAAATGTTTTATGAAAAGTGCGGACAGAAAAGAATTTTAAAGAGCGTTGATACTGGAAGTACAGGCATGAAAAGAAAACTTGTTGAATGGGCGAATGAGTTCGAAGATCAGAACAGATGCACGAACTGGAGAAGCACAGACTATTTTGCAAGGTTGGAGGAATTTATAGAAGGAAAGATTCGAGTAATGCTTGGGGAGCGTGTCTAAGTGGTGAAGGGGCGGGTGCAAAAGCATCCGTCCAATAAAGGAGATGAATACTGTGGGAAAAGGAAAAGATGGAATTTATGTTCAAGCTGCTATTGATAGGAAACATGAGCAGGAAGCAATACGAATTAGCAGCATCAAGAAATTTAGAGATGAGTTGAGGGTTGGACAGATTGTCAGCATCACAAGAAGGAAACCTAGTTATAATGCGCGGCAACAAGTTATGAGTTATGCATATTTTACCAGATATTACATAGTCGATGCAAAGTATGCTCATTTTGCAAATCTTGTAGAACTTCGAGGCAAGAAGGAGAGAAAAGTATCAATGGACTATAATAAATTGTATATCCTTACAAATAGGATAACTGACGTGGAGGAAGAATGAGAAAGAAAAAAATGAACAAATGCCCGGTGTGTGGAGGGCAACTGATGGTTGAAGAATGTTGCCAATATTCAGTAGTACATTTTATAACTGCACATGGAAAGATGAGTAAAAAAACAAAGAGAAGGGATTACGGAGGAAGTGAAGGCAGTTTCATTTATTGCAGTAATGAAAAGTGCGATTTTGTCACGGATACTGATTATAAAAGCGAAAAGCATCCAGATATTCAAATATTTGAAGATGAACAAGGATTTTGGGTGGAGAGGAGAGAATAATGAAGGTAAAAATAAGCTTAGAGGAAGCAATTCAAATTTTGCAGAGCGGAAAGCAGCAGAGTTGTATCATGGCAAAAGAACGATTACAAGAAAAAGATAATGAGAATGCAGTTGATTTGGTTAAGATGGCATTCTCGCTTGAATTGGCAACAGCAGCATTACAGAGACAGATTCCAACAAAGCCAAAAGAGTACGAAGATAAATACTATGGATGCCCGACTTGTGGAAATGTACTTTTGCATAAATGGAAAAAGTACCCAGATATTTTAATGCCGAAAGAAAATGGATTGCCATATTGTTTAGGCTGCGGACAGGCTATTGACTGGAAGGAGGGTGAATAATATGTATTACATGGATGATGAAGACTATTTCGAGCCGGGTGAGTTTGACGAGAAAATTGAAGAGCTTAAAAACGAGCTTCGGGAACATGTGAAAAAGGAAATCAAGGACGAGCTTGAAAAACTGCGTGAGGAAAATGAAAAATTGCAGGGCATCAAGGAGAATTTTGAATCCATCAAGGAAGACTATGAGAGAAAAAAAGCAGAGTGTGACAGAGCAGCGCAAAGTGCTGAATACAAAGCTAAACGAGCTAAACTGAAAGAGCTAATGGAGCAGTTTAAGATTACCATGTGGTCAGTAGATTGGGATTACCTGTACAAGAAAAAATGCAACAAATGTGATGAAAGCAGAAGAATCAAAGTAGTGCTTCCGTCTGGGAAAACGGTAGATGATGATTGCAAATGCGACATACACAAGAAAATATATCATCCACAAGAAGAAAGGTTATACAAATTGAGCGATAAATACGGGCGCACAGGTGCTTGGTATAAGTTAAGTTCAAGCTCAGAAGATGGCGACGATTTTACTTATTCAACAGGTGTAAAGACAATAGTAGACCACAACAAGGATTTCGAAGAAATAAAAAACGCTGAAAGGCTGAAAGGCGTATTTTTTACAACAAAGGAAGAATGCCAGAAATTCTGTGACTACATTAACGGTACTGAAACAGAAGGATATGATTACGACATGAAGGGGCAAATGATTGCATGGAGATACAGTCTATGGTTGCGGACACAGATGTCTTTAAAAAATGCGGAAGTACAGATTTTAAATAATGGAGGAAATGATGAAAACAGAACCTAAATGTAAGCTTTTTAGATGTAGCAAAAGAAGAGGATGCCCGTGTTGCTTTTACTGTGACAGAGTAGACAGATGTACAGATCAATGCTTAAACCATCCTGCAAAATGCGGTCAGCTTGTAGAAAACAAAAAAGAAAAATAGTGGGAGATGAAACTTATGGCAGCAATAGCGATACTGATAATAATGATTTATGCAGGAGCAAAGAAAAATTAAATGGAGGCGGTATTATGGAAGAATTAAAAATCGACACTAGCGTAGGAAAACTAAGGATTACAGTAGAATGTATTGATGATATTATGGCTACCGCACTTGATGGAGGGATTACATATTGGTGTAATAAAGCAGAAGTAATTGGGGAATATCTTGGGGAATATGCAAGTGATCAGATATCAAGAGGTGGAAAATTGAAGCTGTATGACTATGAGGCTGAAACAACATATGAGTTAACAATAGAAAATTTGATTGCAGGAATCAAGGCCCTTATTGAGGATGACAGCATTGAAGTTAATCTTACAAAACATGAAAATTGTTTTGAGTTTGACGAAGATTACTTAGATAGTACTTTAAGTGACCTCATAATTCAGTATGCAGTGTTTGGAGAGCTTGTTTATGCATAAAAAATATGGTTTCTGGAAGGAGGTGATAAAATGGCAAAAACCAAAGCAAGAGCATTTGGGAAAATGATAGCAGCAGATTTGGCAAGATGGAATGACCTATATCATAATGGCGGCAGTGATCCGTTTTATGAAGATGGAGCAAATTTAAATTTGGTTCGCAACCATATCATTTATTATAGAAGGCAATGCGAAGAGGAATTGCAGCCAGAGGAATATCCAAAAGAATATTTTGAACCAGTTCCACAAGTAGTAGATAATAAATATATGGCAAGGGATGATGAGATAAGAGAACACGCAAGAAATACACTACAGGTATATTTGAGTGATTCAGATTACAAGTATCTTCGTGAAAATATATCAAGGCTGACAGAAGAACAGAAGAAACAAATATCCATAGTCAATGTTTTGAATTATGTCGAAGGGTTGAAAGATGCTATAGAGAATGATGAATTGGTTTGGATGAGAAGGCACGAGGAGCCTGATATATATTTGGATTCGTTCAGAGAATGCAGAGCGAGAACGGAAAAGATTTTCAAAGCAGGAAGGAAGATACCAGAAGGGCAGCTTTCTATTTTTGATTTATTTGAGGTGTAAGGTATGGGAGAAAACAATATTAGAGCATTGAAAATTGGAACTCGTTTAAAATTTAAAGGATTTGAATGGGTGGTTTTGGACAACGGTATTGATACATGCGATGGAGTGATGATACTTATGACATCTGTGTGGAATAATAGATTGTATCAGTTTAATGATGTACACAGAAACAATTATGGTATAGCAAGTTTAAGGGAAAAATTAAGTAGAGAGTTGCTTCCTATTCTTGGTAGCGAGAATTTGCTTTTTTATGCAGTTGATCTGGTAGACTATGCTACAAATGGTT